>ERZ1034939.106-NODE-106-length-58268-cov-13.629052_pt1 | contig 58268 bp, 51 predicted proteins | sample MGYA00520626_ERZ1034939 | MGnify/ENA primary metagenome ERZ1034939 (study PRJEB33766, sample SAMN09781751) | gut metagenome | biome: gut microbiome | host: Homo sapiens | place: Madagascar | study: EMG produced TPA metagenomics assembly of the PRJNA485056 data...
TTCTTTTTAGATAAGTAAAAAGTGCCACTTTTTTTTGGGGGGTGGGTACCTTTTTTTTTGTAAATAATACATAAATATTAAAATATTCTATTGCATTATAGATATGCTTAAACTATAATAGAATTGCAAAAAGACTGGAGGGATAGGTTAAGTTCCTTTTCTTACTGGACATAAATTATACTCAAAGGAATTTTTCCTATCCCACTTTATTTAGAACCAAGAACAAAATTCTGGAACTAAAGATGAAAAATTTAAGCTTATCAAAAGAAATCTAAGTCCTGATTTTTTATTAGGGCTTAGATTTTTTTATTTTGTAATGGAGATTTTATTATGAAAAATAAGTCTGATAATGCTAATAAGAACTGGGTTTATGTTCGTCCTATGGGTAATCCTGCTGTAAAGGATGCCTGTTTGCATACTCCTAATATGTTTTTCTCATATAAGGCAGGAGCCTATATGATACCTAAGAATGAGTTACCGGCTGCTCATCCAGGTATTAAGGCTGGTTTTATTACTGAGTCTTATAATGAGCTGTTAGTTAAGGATTTTCAGGGTAAGCAGATTGATTCTACTCTGCGCAGTTCAATAGGTCAGGTATTTTCTCAGGAAATGGGAGAGCAGACTTATAAGGAATTTTTAGACCGAGTAAACAACGCTAAAAACAAACCAGTTGAACAGAAGGAACAGGCTACTACTCAGAATGAAAAAGATGTTAATGAGGAAGTTAAGAAAAATCATGTTCCTCTGGCATTTATCAGAGGTACAAAGGAACTTAACGAAGCACTGCATATGACTCCTGGCATTCGTTTTTCTATGTCAACCAAGTTATGGTCTTTACCTTTAACTGATCTTGCAAAAGCTCATCCTATGCTAAAGCAAGCTTCTGTTTATGACTCCTTATCTAATGTATTCACAAAGGGAGGTACTCAGATCAGTGCTGCTTTACGTGAGACAATTGGTACTCAGTATGATGAAAAGTTAGGTCAGGAAATGTTAACTGCTTATAAAGAAAAGAAGTCTCAGCAGAATACCAATACTGAGAAAAGAGTTTATGAACAGAAGAAAACTCAGACCAATACTCAGACTCAGAAGCAGGAAGAAAAACAGGTGCAGACAAAACACTATTACAGAAAAGGTCGTTAATAAATACAAATTTATAAGGTAAGGGGTAAAAATTCTGTTTTACTCCTGCCTTAATTTGTTTTATGTTTAAATTGTAATAGCCGTGGCTACGGCTTAAGACCTTTAATAGATTTTGATAAGGAATTTTAGTATGAATATCTGGCACCAGTTCGAAAAAAACTCTAAAGATTTAAATAAAGTAATTGATCAGAATGCTTTACTCAATTACTTTAAAGACCGCTGCGGTGATGGTTTTGCCCAAATCGTAGATTTTTTACACGTTGGTGAGCCAGGCTCTAAGTATGCTGAACCTTTGACCTTTTTAAAAAAGATTGAAAATTACATTGATAAGACTGATAACCCTACAGAGCTAGGAAAGCACTTTCGTGAATTTGCTGATAAAGATGCTGTTGCTGATTATTTTGACCAGCACAATGATACTATCTTCAGTCTGCTAAAAGAAATGATAAGACATGCTAATGCTGATAATCTGAATGAGTATCTAAGCAACCGTCTGACTTCGTATGAAAATAAAGATACAACTTTAATGTTGCTTCATGATCCTCAGAATAATGATGTGAAAATTCATGCTACTTTATGCGTAATTGCTGCTGAGTTAAATCTCTGCTATTGCATTGCTTACAAGCAGGCTATGAATGAATATCCAGAGTTAGAAAAGGTTAGCTTTAAAGATCCTGAATTACCAAAATTTATTAAAAACTGTCCTCAGCCTTCCAAAAATGAAATTGCAAAAGCAACTAAAAAGTTCTTTGGCTTTTTGTAAAATTTGAGATGTAAAAAATGCTGTCATGTGAATTAAACATCACTTCAAATAATGAGCTACTGTTTCCTTTTGAGCAGGGCTTGAAAATGTCTGATACTTTTTCTAACCGTCAGGCATTTTGTGTCTTAGAAAAACTGCGTATTGCAGATCACACCTGCTCTTTACTTAATTTAAAGAAATATCAGTCTTTTGAGTTATCTGTACAAGATCAGATCTTCTCATATAAGCTTTTTTTAGGAACAGATGAGTTTTATTCACATGGCTTTGATTTTAACAAAAGAGTAGGGCTTGAAGGTAAACTTAATCAGAAAGCTTCTGCCTTTAATGAAGCTGAACTGTATGCTCTGCTAGAACAGGAGCATAGAGAGTTTGATTTAAACGTTTTCAAAACTCCTTATGCTTATTTTATCTTTGACTGTACTGATGAGAAAAATCTAACTTCAAAAGGTTATCAGAATCTTCTGACAAAAGTCGATCTGGCTCTTAACGAACTTTACTGTTCCAAAGTTGAAGATGGAAACAAAGCTGCTCTTTACGCTACTTTACCAGATTATTTTTCAAGAGGAATTCTTTTTCAAATCTTACAGGAAGAGTTTGGACTCGATTATAATTTTTTAAGAAAATTTAACTGCTGTTACAGTTTAAAAGACTTAATGTTAAGTAATTACAATAAATTAAGCGACAGTTTAAATGATAATACCTATAAGCTGAAAGCAGATTCAAAAGTATTACAGGCTGAAAATGTTGCTTATGTAAATAAATGCAGTTTCTTTAATTGTTAAATATTAAGTAAGGATTGTAAAAATGAACATATTTCTTGAGCTTAACAATTCAGATCGTGAAGCTAAAAATGTGCTTTACAATCTCTCAGGTGCAATCTGGAGAGAAGAGTATGATCTTTATGAAATTCCTGAAGATCAATTTAAACTCTATCCAGAATTAAAACAGTTAAAACAGTACACTCTTGATCAGGCAAGACAGAGAGCTGACAAAATCAGACTTGCAACTGAAGGTATGCAATACACAGATGAAGATCAGCAGGAAATGAATGATCGTGTATACCTCGATTTCGTGCCACCTAAATATGCTAACTGGGTTGCAAATCCTGATAACGGTTTTACTTACGATCCTATAGCTCATCAGTATTACACATCAGCTCAGATTGCCAGACTTGGCAGATACAAGAACCGTATTTTAGATATGCAGAGACCTCATTATCTTACAGGTCTTGATATTAACAACGATAAGCCTACTCTTGGTAAATCAATGCTGGCTGTTGCCTTAAATGAGAAAGATTATGCTAAACGTCAGATGTTTATTGCCAGGGCTTTGGTGCAGTGTGCTAAAGAAAAGGCTTTTGGCATTGAAGGTGCTGTTACTGGATATGGTCAGATCTTTGATGCTTTTGACAATGCAGGATTGAAACTTGGCTTTAAAGAAAACTTTGAAAGGGCTGACAGCTTCATTTCTGCTTTAAAGGAAATGAAAAACATAAAAAATCTCAAAGATGAGGAGCTTTTAAGACAGTCTGAAATTATCGAAAAGAAATGTCTTGCCAACTGCTATCAGGAAGCAGCTCATAATATTCAAAATGCTATCGAAGGTAATGTTAGAAATCTTGTAAGAGTTACTAACCAGGGGCATGATTTTGTAATTCAGAATGTTAATAAACTTTTCTCTGATTATGTTCACGGTGTAGCTGCCAACTGTAATGCTCAAATCTGTGCTGGAACTAACGGCGATGTAGCCTTTAAACAGTATCAGCAGTCTTTTAATCAAAACGTAGATAATTTAATTAAAGGACTAAAAGAAAAAACTGATTTAAATGATCAGGAAAAACTTAAAAAGTTCGCAGAACTCTCCAGTCAGATCAGAACTATGAAGGCAATGACGGATAAAAATGCACATGTAATTGCCGTCAGAACAGATAAATTCGTTAAAGACAATGAGAACAAAGATCTTAAATTAGAAAAATTACAGAATGAATTTGACATTAACAACGCTGAGGCTGAATCATTACTTAATGCTTTTGTTAAAAACGGTCTTTCAAAGTCTCGCACTATGGGAGTTCGTGAGTTCAAAACCAACACACGTGTTGATTTACCTAAAAATGCAGAGCCTTTATATATTGTTATGTCTTACGATGAGCGTAAGAATTTAAGTCCAGGCTTAAAGCGTGTTCTCCATACTGATCCTTATAATGGTGCTTTATGTGTGGCTGATACTCCTGAAAACAGACAGAAATTTGCTCAATATCTCCCTAAAGATGAGGATATTCAGAAGATGGTAGATTATGCCAAGACTCTGAAAAAGGATATCTGCAAATATCTGTCAGAGGCTGGTGTAGATGTTCAGCAGGATCAGATTAAAATCGATACTGAACGTCATAATATTGAGAATATCAGCTATAAACTTACAATTTATGAGAATGTTCCTAAAATTGTAATATTCGACAAAAACACCAATGAACAGAAAGAATTTGAACTTGGTAATGAAAGCAATCTAAAAGCTGAAAACTTTAAACGTGACTTCGCAAAGGCAATGAACAGTCAGAGTGCCAAGGAAATGCAGAAACGTGCAGATGTTGCCAAGAATATCAATGAGATGTTCACATCAGACAATATGAAGCATATCGCTCAGACTAATCTTGATTTTCCTTATCTTAAGCATACTGGTATTTCAGCACGTGATTTTGGCGGTTATGTGGATAATTACGGAGCCTTTGACGGTTACGCTTTTGTCAACAATAAGGAAGCTACACAGACTAAGACCACTATCTTTATGCCTATGTACAATTCTGCAGGAAAAATTATCAATGCCATGGCTATTTCAGATAACGGTAAAGAGGAATTTATAGGCGGTGCTCCTTTAAAAGGTACTTTCTCTGTTCCTGCAAGATATATGAAATCAAATCCTAAAGCATTTGCCAACAGTCTTTCTCAAGCAACTGCAATTTTAGTGGTTAAAGATCCAAAATCTGCTGCTTTAATTTCAAAGTATGCAACAGAAAACACTGTAGTTGTCTCTGCAAATACTCTTGATAACGTCAAGTATGTTGCTGAAAAGCTTGCTAAGCAGTGTCCTCAGGCTGGCATTGCCATTTTGAGCGATAACAATGCTATGGAAGCAGCTCAGAGCGGAGTTAACCGTTCTGTACATGAGGCTGAACATACAGCTCGTGTTGTCTTAAGAGATTTGAGACCGCTAGCCAGAGCCTATACTCCACCTTTCTCAACCTCAGAACTTGCAAACGGTGCAGTAACCTATGCTGATGCCTTCAAAGTATGTCCTGAAAAAGTAAAAGAACAGATCACTGCTATCTGCATTGAAACTGCTGACAATCACATTATCGCTAAATCTACAAGAGACTTTGAGCAGAAAGAAGCTAAGACTCTTAAAGAATACCTTAAGAGAATTAACAAGAATGCGGCTTCATTGGATCATGAAGTTAATGGTAAAAATCAGAGTATTGAAATTACTGATACTGTTAAAAACGAAAATACAGTCAAGCCAGCTAAAACTAAAACTGAAAACAAAGCATCTGAAAAAATAAACAGTCAAAGCACATCAAAGCAGGAAAGCAAAGTTTCTGGTTCTAGGAGGACTTTATAAATGTCAGAGAATTTATCTACTCAGCAACAGCAGGATCTTTCCAACTTTGAAAATGCTGCTAAAAAAGATCTTAATATTTCAAAACAGCGTTACGCTAATGGTGAAAGATCATCTGTTGGTAAGAAAAAACAGTTTATAGACGATGATGCTAGAAAAGAAAAAGAAAGACGTGACAATCAGCGAGATGCTTTTGCTCATGTTGATCAGGATGCATCTCATGGTGCACAAAGTCCTGTTATCGGTGTACTTAATGTCTGGCTTAAACGTCTGTTAGAAGGCTTGAAAGTCGGTGCATTATTGCCAAGTGATGATCGTGATCTTTATGTTACTCATACTAAAGATATTAAAACAGGCAATGAAGATGCTGAATTTAAAGATTCAAAAATTAAAAAAAATCTTGATAATGAGGCAACTCCAAATGTCTCACTTGAGAGTTCACAGAAAGTTACTCCTGATTATCCACCTATTAATCCTGAAAAGGCTGAAACTGGTCTTAAAGCGGTAGCTGTACGCTCAGCAGGTAACGTTGATAAAGAATACATTAAAGCTACACAAGAGGCTACCAAGCCTAAGCCTGGTCATAAGTTTTTGGTTTCTGATGAGCCTTTAGGTGTTAATAAAAACGAAGATGGGGCTTATTCGTTTTCTAATGATTATGAGAACAGCAATTACAGCTATAAATCTCAAAAATTAGATGGTATTTATGGCTCCGAAAAATATGTAACTGAAGTTCCAGATGAGGCAGCTTCTGAGATAGCTAAAAAAAATCAGAATGAAGCTACAGGTGTCAGGGTAAGTGCTGATCTTGATAATGATATAAGCTCCAAAGTTGATAATAATACTATCAAACAAAAGCAGGAAAAAGATCTTCCAAAAAGACGTGCTGCAAATCTTAAAAAACAGGCTGAAAAGAAAAAACAGGAACTTAAGAAAACTCAAAACAGAAAAAATGGAAGATCTTTATAAGTATGCCAATTGAAACATTTGCTATTTACAATGAACAATTAAAACGCAACATTCATTTTGATTTACTAGAGGACGGATATTACAGTGATTTAATTTTAAATGACTGTGATTCCTGTCCAACTGGCATTGCAGAGACTGATCATGCTGAAGAGCTAAAAACAAAAGCTCTAATGTTTATTTATGATACGCTCAATGATCCGAATAATTATCAGCAGGCTTTATCTTCAGCTGATTTCTTTCCTTTTAGGGTTAATAATACTGATTTAGTTAAAGATTATTCAGGCTCTCTTTTGTTATCAGTTAAAAAACAGTGCGTGTCTAAAGACTGTTTGTTATATGCACCCTATAAATCAGATTTTATAAATAATGTTGAGGTAACAGCTGATGAGCAAAATTTGCTTGATAAGTTTGCTGATTTTTTAGCTTTTACAAATCATGATGATTTTGATTCAAAACTATCTGAATTTGAAAACCAGCTTCCAGAAAAACTGACTTTAAGAGAGTTAAATCTTGCTCGTCTAAATCAGAGAATTCTTCTTTTTAATGCCTGTATCTGCACTATTGGCAATGATCACTTCTATGATATAAATTCACTCTTTTTTAAAGATTTTTATAAAGAGCATAATTTAACTGATTATTTTCCAGCTTTAAAAAAGACAGAACAGTCCGAAAATTTAATTGATTTCTGTATTGAAATATCACATAAACTTTCAGATGATTCTTTAAAGAAGAAAAATGTAAAAAATGATAAAAATCTTTCCTTTTCAGAATTTTTGAAACCAAAAATCGCTTTAGAATGTCTTAAAGATAATCATTATGCTTTTACTATTTTAAGTAATGTTGTTTTTTCTCACTTTATAAATACACATTCACTTTTTTTATCTGAAAGAGCTTTAAATATTTTTATTTCTGAGCAACCAATCCTTTCTACTGCCAAAGACTTTAAGGAAATTCCTGAAAAACTCCTTAATCCTACCCTTAACTATATTAAAAATGTTTTGAATCTGGCTGTAAAACCTCAATTTTACAATTCATATTCAAAATCATTTTCTTTAAAAAAATAACATACTTTCAGGTTCCATTTATTATGCATGATGTCTATAATGATTATGAATCAAATTTTAAGAGCATAATCGTATCTATGAACTTTCCATTGATCATAATGATGTGTGTTTTGACAAAATCAACGAACACTTAGAAAACTTTATGTCAAATGTGGTGAAAAAATTTGAAAATTCAAAAACTGAAATCATAAAACTTCGGTTAAGTTAAGTCGTAAATTTTTATTATTTGTGAGTGGTTATAAATGTATTGCAATAAAAAAGGAAAATATTTTTATTCTGGCATTCAAGTCCTAAATAAAGATAAATCCAGTCTTTTATTTAAACTTATGTATAAAAAATTCAAATTTTTAAAAAAGACTGATTTTTGTTTTGAGGTTAAAGATGGTTATAAAGTAATTATCAATCTATTAGAATTTGATTGTTACCCTTGTTTCGTTTGGAATCAAACAACTCTTCAGTTATATTCATATACACTTGATTTTGAATATAAAGACAAAATGTGTGATAAAAAAACTTTTGAAGGTATTTATTCTCAAAAAGAATTTATCAAACTTATAAAAAAATGGTTAAGGTAGCCATGGCTACATATATATTTGTATTTATTGATTGCATTATACAGTAATAAATATTAAGATGTATTGAGGTTTTAATAAATAATTCAAATAGTTATTGAAATCTTTTGAGATTGTTTCTATATTGTCTGTAAGTGCTCAAAACACTTCTTTTAGACAGCGTTGTGCTTACGACAATAGTACATTCTCATAACATTATCACGTTGTGATCTCTGTGCCGAGAGTGCGACTAATACAATACCTGCAAGGGAAATATGTCCGCTACCGTCTGTTTGGGGTAGTTTTGAGCTCTTGGCTTCCAAAAGTTACTCAAAATAACTTTTGGATTTGGCTTTATCCAAACAGGAGATCAATCATGATCGCTAAATCAAACTTACCTGCAGAGCAGGATATTTCTACATTCTCATTTCATAACAATTCAATTCGCTGCATACTCATTAACGGTGAACCTTGGTTCTGTCTTAAAGATGTTTGTGGGATTCTTCTTTATAAAAATTCTAGAGAAGCTATTAGAAAACACGTTTCTCCAAAGGATGTCACAAAACGTGACACCCTTACAAAAGGTGGAAAACAAGCTGTTTCTTATGTTAATGAGTCTGGTCTGTATTGCTTAATCTTTGGTTCTAAACTTCAAGCAGCAGAAGAGTTTAAAAAGTGGGTAACCTCAGAGGTGCTACCAGCAATACGAAAATACGGAAGGTATGATCCTGACGGTTTGATAACTTACAACAAGGAAAGGTATCAGTCACAGTCTATTCCTTTATTCCTGGCAGATGATTTCTTTTTAAGAGCCAAGACCACTAAAGATGTAAAGAAAATTATGAATGAGACTTTCTTTTTCTTTATGAAGGCAATCTTTAATGGCGAGGTCACAGACAAGTCTCTTGCTCATACTATGATTGAGATGTTCAATCAGTTAAATCAGGTAGCTCATAAGACTACTGGTACAGTAAGAACTCAACTTACTACGATGTTTGTCAAAGAGTTAAGACAGTATATTTTTAAACTTGAACAGGATCGTTATACAGCCTGCCATGAGAAAGACAGCATGGAAGAGAAACTTAGAAAGATAGAAGATACGTTTAAGAATTTAAACAATATCTAAATTAAAGGTTAATCAAAAAGGGGAGCTGAGGCTCCCTTTAATTATGAAAGTCAAAATTAAGTGATTAAAGTATGGTATAAAATATACTTGAAATGATAGGCGGATGTTCTATAATTAGAGTAGAATAGGTTGAAAGTAATTTTTTTATGAGGATTTTATTATGACTGACATCAATCATCTTCCAAACGGTTATGATCTTCCAGAGAACAGAATGACTAGAGAGGAATGGAAACACTACTTTGAATGCAGAGAAAAGTATGATGTTAAGTATTCTGAAAAGGAAATTCAAGATATATTTCATCAAATGGATGATGCCTATGATCAAGGTGACTTTGATACTTTTGACAAAATGGCAGGAATGATCCCTTATTTACCTAAGTTTGCGCTGCACATAAAACAAACTGAAGGGTTAAAAGAATTAATTTATGCAAATTTATCTGAAGCAAAAGAGGTATATCCAGATGAATTTTAATGAATTAAAAATTTCACTTCGTAATTTAAGTGCTTCTTTTTGTAGACAGACTGTATCTAATAAAGAACCAAATTATAGATATGTTAATAGAATTAAGTCATTAGTAAATTTAATAAATTCTGAAAATCCTAAAATTTTTCTACAATTTATTAATTCAATAAATACTGGTATCAATGATGCCTTTGATAAAAAATATATAACTGACAGTGAAGATTTGTTTATATCACAAAGTTATGCTAAGGCTTATAAAAGCTCTATTCAGACCTTTGATAATCTGTATTCGAAATTTGATAAAAAACATGATCCTTACATTACAGAATTTCATATTGAGCCTAAAGAAAACAAGTTCGATTCTTTAGGGCTACTGCTTGATCCGTTCAGATATTTTCTTGAAACTAACATTACTGTCTACAGAAATAATGATATTAAAGAAAGAATTGTAATAGCTGATACTCTAAGACCAGGGGCTGGTATATCTGAGCTGTACAAAATCAACAAAGAGTTACTTTTAAAGACGGAGTATCTGTACATACAGAAGCAACTTGAAAGACAGATTTACAACTTTAAGCATGAGCCTGCCGATCTTTATAATCAGCGATTTAATGCCATTACAGAAAACAATCTTAAAGAGATCACAAAGAGTCTTAAAGGAAGAGATATATACAGCTTAAATGATAAAAATAAGCTTCAGAAAATCAGCTCACTTAAGGCTTTGCAGGAACTGTTATATCAATGTCACATCAAAGAGTTAAATTCACCTGTTATCTTAAAAGATAAAAAAGACAGTAGGGCACCGTCTGTAGTGATAGATGATGAGGTGAGATTTAAGATGCTGCATCTTATAAAACCATTTGAACAGAAGATCAAAAATGCTGTAAGTCTTAATAATCAATCATGTCATAAATAGTAAAGGACCAGTAAATGAGAAAACCTAACACGATTAAGATGAGAAGCCTTGATGAAATAATTAACCTTGTTAAAAATAAAATTCTTCATTTAACAGATCCAACCATTTTTTTCTTTGAATTAGAAGGAGAGTTTAATTTAAACAGCAGAGACTATAAAGATGTTTTAACCTATTTAACTGAACTTAAGTATTTACAAGAAACAAAGAAAAAAGAATTAGCTTCAGAAAAGGAAAATAAAAAAATAGAACGTAAGAAAAAACTTAAGAAATTTTTTTATCTAACGGTAGCTGTATTCCTTGCAGGTTTTATCTTTGCAATGGGAATGCAAACTGGTCTTATTTTGTTTGTAAAAATCTTAAACTATTGATGATTGAAGATGTGATCTCTTATTGAGATTGAATAAAATATAATATACTTAATCTGTTATAATATCAGTATTGCTATTAAACTAAATCTGTAGCCATGGCTACGGTTTTTGAGGATAAAAATATGAGTTATTACGCTAAGCAGGCTTTGGATTTTTCTAAAATGCCTGAGCCATTGGTTAATAAAAAGAGGTAATTATTTTGGAATATCTTTCTAATTATGAAAAAATGGTAAATACCATTGAAGAGACAGCTTCTAAAAATTTTTATTTTTCTTTTTATCAATGGCTGATCCAACATGCTGAAGAAAAAATTGATGATATTAACTCCCTTTTTACCTCTTGTGGGCATATCAGCACTTATAATGAGAATGCGCTGAAATTCAGAGGTAAATTTGCTGATGATGTAGTAAAGCAATGCTCAAAAAATGAATTCAATTTTTTACCTGGTGATCTTGTTGAATTGTTACCTTTAGATCCAAATCTTGATTTTGTAAAAAGTTATGATGATCTTTACGATTGCATATGTGAATTCAAATATTCAGATCCAAAATTACATCCTTATTTTAAACCTTACTACGAACTTATATCATTATCTAGATTCATTAAGGACGAAAACTTTAATGATCTATGTAAATGGATAAAGGCTGATCCTATAATCGAGCCTTCTGGAATTTTGGCTGACAAGAAAAAGTTTGAAGATTTTTCTATGGCTTTGTTTACATATGTTCAGCAGTCTAGCTATATCACAACAATTGATTTAACAACAATAAATAATACAAAAAAGTTCGCACAACAGGAACTTATTAATCAAGTAAAAAAACAGTCCGTAAGTAAAGGAATAAAGATTTAATAAATATGTAATCGATAAACAGAAAACAGCAACTTTTCATAGGTGATTTATATGATTAAGGTTAATGATTATAAAGAACTTAAAACACTGGTGGATGATCCTAATGTTTATTTAGGTGATCTTGATGTGTCTGCAATTACAGATATGTCTTTTCTTTTTGAAGACAGTTTGAGAATGGACTTTTCTGGCATAGAAAAGTGGGATATGAGAAAAGTAACCAGTATTGATGGAATGTTTGCTAATGCCCAATTTTTTAGCCATGACATTTCAAACTGGCAATTAGATTCTGTTCCTTTACAAAATAAGTCTTTTAACAGTTTTATAAAAAATATCTGTATTGATACTCCTGTTTATGATTATTATCAACTCACTGTGCGTAATATAGTTTCTGAAAAAGAAAACCGAATTATAAATCTTAAAAAGCAAGGTTTTAAACTTCCTATAAAAGCTGAATATGCCTGTCTTAACTGTACCAGGAATGATGAAATTAATGAGTTTGTTAATAGCTTAGATGATGATCAACGTCTTGATACCATTGATGTTTCTATGTGCAAAAACTTTTCTAAAGTTCTTAAAAATTCAGAAAGATCTAATTATGATGGTATAGAAAACTGGGTGACAAGCAGTGCAATTGATTTTACAGATTTTGCAAATGGAGCAAAAAATTTTAATCCAGAATTAAAGAATTTTTGTTTTTTTAATTGTAAGTATGCTGATAATTTTCTTGCCAATACAGATTACAATCAGAATTTTTCTGAGAAACAAAAATTTTCTACAAATTTAAATTCATGTGTTGGAATGCTTAAAAACTGTAAAAAATTTAATTCTTCTTTAGATTGCTTTTTATTTTATAAAATCTCAGCAGACTGCACTGATCTTTTAGTTGGATGCTCTAGTTTTGATGCTAAAAATATTCCTCTATTTAATAAGTTACCTTCAAATATAGCTTTATCATTAGCTTCAACAGTGCTCAATATTGAGCTTGATAAAAGACCATTCTGTTTAAACAAAGAACAGTATAAAGAAGATTATGAATCTTTAATAAATAATTACTCATTTAATACCCCTTTAGAAAATAAAATGGTATTAGTTCTACTCAAAGATTCTGAACTTGAAAATCTTCCTATTCCAATTAAAAGTGATAAGGATTTACATTTATCTGAACTTGCTCCTTTAGTTGGTGAAAATCATTTATTTAAAAGTTTTGCAATAAGTAAAAGTACATTAAAACAAATTAAGGAAAAATACAGATCCGACAAAGAATTCTTTAAAACTTTTACTTCAATGGAACTAAGTGATTATGTAACTTTAAAAGGATATCAGATTGATGAAAATGTTAAATTTACATCACTGCAACTTTTGTTTATAACCAATCCAAATGAAATGTACAGGGATAATCATACTAATTATGAAGCGTTATGTGAAAGTATTACCAGCAATAATACCATTCCAACAAAAGATGCTAGAGACATGTTTATTTTAGGAAATGATTTATATAAAAAAGGACTCTTAACCATATCTGATAATCATAAAAATAATCATCCTGATGTACAATTAGATAATTCAAAAAATATTATTCCTGCTCTTAAGAGGTAGATTATGCAAAATTTTGATTTAAGCAAATTTCATTATGTTCATACTGTTGTGATGTTTTATAGAGCTTTTAAAAATACGCAGGAGCTTATTGAATATTATAAAAAATTCCAGTTTGTTTTTGATTTTGAAAAGGTAGAAAAATATCTTAATGAAAAATTACCTAATCTGCCATTATTTCTAAAAATTATGAAAATGGACTATCCTAAAAATTCTGAAGATCTAGCTTTGTTTATTCAAAAAATCTTTGATTTATCCTTCGAAGATTTTTCTACAAGTTCAAGAGATGTAGAACCATTGATTGAACAATATCCAGAACTTTTAAAGTATATAGACAATAGATTTAAAAACAAAATCTATGAAACAACTAAAGAAGGTTACTTTATAGAACCAGCCTGTTCATGTATTTTTAATGTAAACAGATTATCAGAAAGAAGTAAAAAACTTTTCTGTATGTCATGGCTTGCTGATGAGTGCATATATGGAATATTGAATATGGATTACAGAAAGTTTTTAGATGAGTGTCTTATCAGCGATAAGATGGATGAGGTGATGTCAGCTTAAATTTATATAGGGACTGTCAAAAGTCCCTTATTTAAGCATATTGTGAATGCCTTTTTATTAAAAATATACTATATTATAGTAAATGTATGTAAACATGATTTTATGGATTGGTTATGAAAAATAAAGAAATTATTAAACTGTTGCATAATCAGCAACTGTTCTTTAAACCTTCAAATAAGGGCTGGAAGCAGGAGTCACTTGACTATATTCCAGAAAGTGGTGCTCAGGAAGAGCTTAAATTTATGCTTGAAATGAAAGATTTTCAGCCTGACTCCTACTGCATCTCAATTCTTGCAATGAAACTTATCGATGATGAATGCAAGAAAGATCCTGAATTTGATGTTAATTCAGCTTTAAACTATACTACACAAAAGCTACACAAGTATTTTGAAAGCTCAAAATATCAGCAGTATGATTTTCTGCATAAACTCTCTCCTGGTGAAAGAAGTATCTTTTATGCCTTAACCTATCTTAAGGAAGAATTTTTTAATGAAGACTGTATGAAAAGAAATCTTAATGCAAAACTAGGTGAACTCATTATCAACGGATGCCTGATCTCCTCAGATTATCAGTCGGTTAAATTCAATGAACAAAATCTTGAGAAACTTCAGAAAGATGTAAACGAAATCCAGAAAGAAAAGGATCAGCAGGCTCATGAAAGTGACGGTATTGCAGCATTGATCTGTGGTCTGGGGGTTGCTGTGAAAACAGCGGTTAAGTATTCAGTTAAAAATACTGTTAATCATTTGAAACTGGCTATTTAGAGAGTAGATAAAGGATAGGTTTATGGCAGCAAATTCTGTAGATTTTGAAGAGCTTTATAACAAGTTCAAAGATATGGTGTTCCAGAAGTACGGTAAGAAACTATCAGACAAAGATCCTTTAGTACTTCAGTTTTTGATGCAGGAGCTGTTTACGCAGGAGCTGTCTAAACGACTGGCTGAGTTCTTTGCAATGTCAACTGAAAAGCTAACCTCTCTTGCTGAATTATGGGATAAACGTGAAGATGAGAGCCTTAAAAAAATTGACAGTCAGGTAAAAACAACCTGTGATAAAGTCGATTTACTGATTAAAGGGGAGTTCTCTAACGCTATTTCAGAATGCTTTAAGAAAGTTCAGACATCTTTACACGATGAATTTGAAAAGAAAATTAAAGATCTTATTCATAATATTAAGATCATTTCAGGGCTTGCACTTGCTGGTACTGCAACTGGTTTTTTAGTTCTGGGCTTTGTATTAGGTCATTTAATACACTAAGAAGGTAGTAACTATGAAAAAGTTAATTTCAACAATGGCATTGTGTACAAGCCTTTCTTTTTGTGTCTCAACACCAGCACATGCATCAGGTTTTCCTGTGGTTGATATTGCAGGTTTAACTCAGGCATTACAGGAATACATTCAGCAGATGTCTGACTATGCCACTCAGCTTGACCATCTTGAGCAGATGAAAAAACAGTATGAGCAGCAGATGATGGATGCTGCCAAACCATTCAAGACAGCGTTTGATGATGCAAACAAGATCATCGGTTCTGGTCTTAATGCCTATAACTATGTCAACAGCTTGTACGGCAATTTTCAGGATGTGCAGAGCTTTATCAAAAACTCCTCTGGCTCCTATGAAGAGTGGGAGCAGTGTGCGTTGTCTCCAACGTGCAATCCTGTTGATAAGGCTTTTGATGCCTATAAACGCTTAGGTGGGCTGTCTGATGGTGCTGCTTCTGTCGCCGCAGAGCTTGGTGACAGTATCCATTCTACTGTGGAATCTACTGCAACCACGATGGAAACTAATCTTAAGTCATCTCAAGGTCAGAGAGCGGTCATGGAAAATGTCGGTGCTATCAATATTGCTCAGTACAAGCAGGATGGTCTCTATCAGTCTGCCGTTTTAAAGAGTCTTTCTGCTCTTAATGAACAGGCTGCTTTAGAAAATAAATATCATCAGTCTATTGATAAAGAATATGAGCAGAACAGAGAAAAAATTAAGGCTGAGATTAAAAACTCTGCTCCTCAGAAGATGAACTCCTTAGTATGGTAGCTATGACATTATGATTATTTCTAAACTAAACTTTTCGTATAAGAATTTACTTCTCTTATCATTACTGATCTTCCTGCTCTTCTGTTGTAACTCATCAGCTTACGCTAAAGTTGCTGTTTCACCTGCCCAAGGTATCAATGATGTATCTGAGCACTTTAAAACTATCTTAGAGACTTTGATGTCTTATTTTGAAGACGGAGCAAGAAATTTGTTCTTAGGTCTGGCTATCATAGCTCTAGTATGGTCATTTGGTCAGATGGCTTTAAAAGGCGGTGAACTTAATAACGTCATTTTTGAACTGGTTAAAACCTGTATGACAGTAGGCTTTTTCTGGTGGCTCATCACACAGTGCTCTGATGTGCTGTTTTCTATATTTTCAAAATTTGGTCACTGGGGTGGTGATGCTTCTCAATTTTCGATTAAATCTCCTGTTGATTTAATTACAGCAGGAGCCAGCACGGCATCTGATCTTCTAGTGGTCAAAGGTGGTGTCTTTGATATGGCTGTGTGGGTCTCCAGTGTCTGTGGTTTACTATTTGGAATATTTATCTTTATCAGCAGTGTGCTTCTGGCGGTCAACATTATTATTCAGGAAATTGAATTTTATATTTTCTGTTATATAGGTATCTTCGTACTGGGATTGTCTGGCTCAAATTGGACTCGTGATATTGCCATTGCTTATTTAAAAAAACTGATCGGTATTTCTGTGCAGTATTTTTCAACTTGTTTATTAGCAGGTATTGCCTTTAATGTAATGACTAATTACTCAAAAGAAATTGAGAAACTGACAGCAGCACACGATGTGTCTGGTACTATCTTGGCTGAGTTAAATGTATTAGCGGTCTTCTTGGTTGTAATAAAGATCCAGACTTCTGTCCCTCAAGGATTGTCAGCCCTATTTGGAGGTGGATCATCAGGTGGCTATGATGCAGGTGGCATTGCAGGAAGAGTTACTGGCGCAGCAGCAGGTGCAGCTGGAGGTGTTGCAGGCAAGATGCTTGCAGCAGCAGGTGGTGCTGGTGCTATGAGCTTAGCAAAATCTATAGGTGGTGGAATTGCAAAGTCTGGTACGGGTCAAAAGTTAGGAGCAGCAATTAAATCAGCAGGAAATTCTATTGCTCAGGGCTATAAAAATTCAGCTCTCTCTCAAACAGCGGAAGCAAAAGCTTTTACTGCTACAGCAGGTGCGGCAGGAAAAGCTATGTCAGCCGCAGGAAAGGCAATGGCTCAATCTTTGAGAAATTCCTTTACTCCAGGAGGAGCAGGAGTTACGGCACAGAGAGCAGGTAACAGTGCTATGTCTGATATGGCTGATACAGTAAAGAAAATGGGTGAAAAGATGGGAGTGGATAAGTAAGAAGTATAAAAAGGCAGGGTATAAACTCTGCCTAATTTTACTTACAAAAGAGGAATAAACATAAATATTTACAGATGATTTTTTTTAGTTGCTCCACTGAAATTTATTGTTACACATTTTCATTGCACTTCTTCTTAGTTTTAGTCCTTCTTGTTTTATAGATTTTGACTCATCTGTTTCAGAATGATATTCATTTGATGTTCTGATTTTATCCGCTTTAAGTATAAGCTCATAAGCCTTATCTTCTAGAGTCTGACATTTCTTAGCCAGAGCAATTGATTCAGGAGATCCATCATTTTCAAAGATTAATTTTGCGTTTAAACCAACTGCATTTGCTGAAAAAGAAGATAAACCGATAACAGCAGCTACAATTAAAATAAGTTTTGAATGTTTCATAAATAAAGCCTCTTTAAGGTGTTTGTATGGGTATATATTATACTTAATTTGTATCTTTTGCAAGTAGTTTTGTAAATTATTTTTGCGTTTTGTCACAAAATATTTAATTTCCAGTTTTGGTGTGCTCTTTTATGTATTTTTGTCACGGCTATAGATTATTATATTTAAGTCAACAATACTCTGTCACTTATATTCTTTTATCAGAATAAATAAAAGTTAGATAGAAGTCATATAGTATACATAAATAATTTATCTCAAAGTTTTTTGATTCTTTTGAGACCTATTATTCATAAAGGTAAGGAGGTTAAGAATATGTGGTCGGAACTTGATGATAATGATAAGGAAATATATAAAAGATTGATTCTTGCTTATGCAAGTCTATCTGAAGCCTTTGCTCAAAAGGAAGACTTTTCTTCTGGTTCAAAAAAGAAGTTACGTCCTATCGTTAATTCAAAATTTCAGGAAGCCAGCTTTCAAAGAGCCTTCGGAGCTTCAGCTGAAGATATTGGAAATACCTCTTTTGATGTCGCAATTCATAAAAAAAATAAACAAGGTAAAACAATAAAGAAATATTTAATTGGCATTAAAACATTTGGTATAGATAATGACTTTCAAAAAGTAGCTCAGTTTAAAAGAGAACATGACGAATGGTCAAACTTATTAAATCGATTTTTTTGGAATTATCAGATTTTTATATAAACCCCTATATTTATATACAAACATTGTAGTATATTGTAATAAGTATTAAGATATATTGAGATTTTAATAAATAATTCAAATAGTTATTGAAATCTTTTGAGATTGTTTCTATATTGTCTGTAAGTGCTCAAAACACTTCTTTTAGACAGCGTTGTGCTTACGACAATAGTACATTCTCATAACATTATCACGTTGTGATCTCTGTGCCGAGAGTGCGACTAATACAATACCTGTAAAGGAAATATGTCCGCTGCAACTGTCTATGCAGTTTTGAGCTCTTGGCTTCCAGTGCTACTCAAAATAGCTTTGGATTAGTTCTATTTAGACAGGAGATCAATCATGATCGCTAAATCAAACTTACCTGCTGAGCAGGTCATTTCTACTTTTTCTTTTCATAACAATTCAATTCGTTGCATACTCATAGACGGTGAACCCTGGTTCGTAGCTAAAGATGTTTGTGGATCTTTAGGATATAAAAATCCAAGACAGGCTCTTTCAGATAATGTGTCAAAAGATGATGTCCGTAATACGGACGTCATCGATAAACTTAAAAGAAAACAAAAGGTTAACATCATCAATGAGTCTGGATTGTACTGTCTAATCTTCAGCTCACGCTTGAGTGCTGCTAAAGATTTCAAAAAATGGGTAACTTCAGAGGTGCTACCAGCAATACGAAAATACGGAAGGTATGATCCAGATGGAACTCTTACTTATGGCAAAGAAAGGTATCAGTCACAGTCAATACCTTTATTCCTGGCAGATGATTTCTTTTTAAGAGCCAAGACCACTAAAGATGTAAAGAAAATTATGAATGAGACTTTCTTTTTCTTTATGAAGGCAATCTTTAATGGCGAGGTCACAGACAAGTCTCTTGCTCATACTATGATTGAGATGTTCAATCAGTTAAATCAGGTAGCTCATAAGACTACTGGTACAGTAAGAACTCAACTTACTACGATGTTTGTCAAAGAGTTAAGACAGTATATTTTTAAACTTGAACAGGATCGTTATACAGCCTGCCATGAGAAAGACAGCATGGAAGAGAAACTTAGAAAGATAGAAGATACGTTTAAGAATTTAAACAATATCTAAATTCAAGGTTAATCAAAAAGGGGAGCAGAGGCTCCCTTTAATTATGAAAGTCAAAATTAAGTGATTAGAGTATGGTATAAAAAAGTCTTTACTGCTAGTAACGCTCAAATCTGTCTATTCTTTATATTTTTTACCAAAATCCAAACACCCTGGTGCTGCTCCAGTTAAAATAGATAGTATAAAAAGAAATATTCCTAATACAAACAGAATAGGAAATATTATTGTTTTATCAATGATATTAACTAATTTTCTCGGTAAAAAAGAATAAACAATAAAGAATATAAAACCGCATATCATTATAGATAAAGGTAATAGCACATTTTCCATATTTATACTCCAAAACTTAAGAATTGTAATACTTTATACATTTATAAATGTATTTTATTATATTATTCGCTAGTTTTACAAGGACGTGGCAGCCGATGACGATTTATTCACCAGTGTTTACTATAATTGCCATTTTTAACTTTAACTCTGTGTTTTCGTTGACTTTTATCTGAAAGTAAAATATAGTAGAAACATCTTCAAAATTTGAAGCCCTTAATTTTTTTGCCTTAAGCAAAAGTTGAATACTTTTTTGTGTATACAGAATGCCTTAAAAAGTGTGGTGACTTTGTTTAAGGCATTTTGCTATCTACCTTCTATAAAAATGACTCAGAGCCTTTTTGAATACTGTCTTGATCTCATTGAAGATCATCTTGGTTAACTCTATGAATTCCTCTAACCTCAAAAAGTTCATTTTTCTTTGCATAAAAGGCTTGAAATCAGCATCCTCGTTAGTTTTGGCGTATGCTTTTAACTGATATTCCTGTCGGTTGTTTTCAACAGGTATTAGTGAATATTCAGTCTTAACTGTTATTCCCTGATCCTGTATCTTTTTTGTGTAAACTACATCTTTGTCCATATTTCACCTATTTATATAAGTATATTCTATACCAAATTATATATTTTATTTGTTACTGTGACAAGTGATTTCTGTAGCCGTGGCTATTTTTTTGTGATTTAATATAAAAAACTATGGTATGTATTTGCTTTTTTTTATGCTGTATTTTATACTTTAGCTATAAATATTTTTTTTCTGTAAAAGAAAAGATGATTACAAATTGTTTATTTTACCTCTTTTAATCTAGGTTTTGAGTTTTCTCAGAGCTTAGATTTTTTTGTTTTTGGAGTTTTAAATGAATATATCATTAAATAACTTAACAACCGAAGATGCTGTTTATGATGCTTTAGATATGGATCCTCAGAAAGGGGATTCTATCGATTTTAATCAGGTTAAAGAAAATATGAAGGAGTATTTAGGTGATCAAACCTATAAGACATTCTTTAATGTGGTTACTCTTCCAGAGCCTGGAGATATGGAGTCATTCCTTACTCTTTCTAATAATATTAAGTACAATGTTTCAAATGATTTCCGTCTTCCTTATATCGCCAAGAATAAGGTAACCTTTTATAACACTGAAGCCTGCCTGCCTTTGGTACAGGAAAATCCTTTTATGATGGATAAAGTCAGAGAGCTTTACAAGCAGAAAGATCATTATGTAGTTAAGGCTCTAAAAAATGATGCTGGCTTAAAAGTATCTGAAATGGTAAATGATTATGAGCCTTTTATGAAAGAGTCATTCTTTGCCTTTGTAGAACACGTGGGCGATCAAATTCAGAATATGAGTGCTGCTGAGACTTTCAAAAATGCTGTTAGCAGAAAACAGGATCAGCAACAGTCACAAGAACAGAGCCAGAACAGGGGATTTGCTTACCGCAGGTAACAATAACTTTATCCTTGACTTTATCTTTAATGGTAAGTTCAAATTATGTTTTAATCAGTAAACTATACTGAAAGGATCATTAAAATGGCTATTTTTCAAAGTATTGCAAATAAATATAAAGATTTTAAATTTAAAATGAAAACTCATCATCCTTCTTCTCTTGAGGAATTAAAAGCTCTGGTTGAAGATCCAAGAGTTAAACTCTCCAAGATTGATGTTTCTAAAGTTGAATCTTTTGAAGGACTTTTTAAAAATTCTACCAGAACTGACTTTTCTGGTATCGAAAAATGGGATGTCTCTCATGTAACAAACATGAGACAAATGTTTTATAACTGCAAAAACTTTAATGCAGACATAAGTAATTGGAATGTGTCCAATGTCTCTGCTATGGCTCAGATGTTCTATAACTGTAAGGAATTCTCTCAGGATCTTCATAGTTGGGATATGTCTGGCATGAAAGGTCATCTAAATGGTCAGTTTCTTTCTAATATGTTCAAAAATGCTGATAAGATGACTCAGCGTGTAATTGATGCCTATGTTGAACTAGGTAAACAGAATATTCCCCCAGAAGAGAGATTTTCTAAGCTGCCTATTCCTCGTCCTAAGGACTACAAGAAACTTGTTGTTCCTCACACCGACAGTGATGTTAAAGAAATGTTCGAACGTATCGAAGATTTTGCAAACATGGATACTTCTGCTGTCCATAATTTGGATGGTGTTCTTAAAGGAACTAAAAAGAAAGAGCTTAAGAACGGTGAAGATCTTGATTTCTCCAATGTCAAGTCAGCTAACGATTTCTTAAAAGATGCCAAGAATTTCAATATGAATTTTACCTTTGATGAGGGCTGGCGTGATTTAAAGTATGCAAACTATTTTATGTCTGGAACTGATGCCTATAATCAGCCTGTTCCACCTATGCCTAATGTTTGTCAGATGGATCATTTTATGGCTGATAACAAGAACTTTAAGAATGATTTACGTTCAGGTCTTAAAGACAGTAAGCCTAAGTTTGCTGATGAGTCATTTAATAAGGTTGATCCTGTCCACATGGTGCGTGAGACTTCAAAACTTTCTAAAAACCATGCTGTGGCTAAGGCGTTTGCTGAAAGAATGAATAAAGCTATTTCTTCTTATTTAAAAGATGGAGGAACTAATGATTCAGTGAACAAATTCGAAGAAATTACTCGTTCTACTGAAATTCCTCATTGGCAAGATAAAGTTGGAAATTCAAATTTAATTTATCTTCAGATGCCAACACAAACATTTAATGAACTCAAAAGAAAAGCTCCAAATTTTCCTGGAATCGAATTTTTTAATGTTTCAAAAGATCGTTATGATTTAACTAATTATAAAGATCCTTTAATTAAAGAAAAAATCAAGAATGAACCAGATATTTTAAATACTTCATTTGTAGTCATAAATAATGATGATTACAAAGACTTTCTTAATAAAAATAAATCATTAAAAGTTCATAATCCATTAGCCTCAATAGACGATAAACCAATTTCTCTAAGTAATGCTATTCATAGCGATCAAGGCTGGTGGCATTTAAAATTTAAAGTTATCGACTCTTCTCCTAAGACTTGGGGAACAATAAATTTCACAAATCCTTTCATGAATAATAACAATGAAAATATTTTTGAAAGAGCTTTTGTTATGTTAGAAAAAAATCCTAATAATTTCTTAGAAAAAGCTAATGATAAACAAGAAGCTGCATTAAATTACTCATTAAATCAAATATATTATAAGGATTCAGAAAAATCTTTAATTAATCCTAATTCTTCATATATGCAAAACATGTATAAAGCTTTTAAAAAATATGTAAATTCAAGAAATAATGAAATTCTCAAAAAAGATAATTCTGTCAAAAACGATGTTAAGGCTTCAAAGAGTCATGGAAGGTAAAAGTATTAAAAGAGGTAATGTTTATGAGTAATGAAGTTCAAAGTGTATTTCTGCAATCACTAGAAATGTATTTAGTTAATCATTGTGATGAAAAACTCAATGAAATCAATTCACTTTTCGCTTCCTTCGGCTTTAATCAAAGTTTTAATGAAAATGATCTTAAAGATAGAAACCTATTTGCTCACAAGGTAAAAATATTATGTTCTGCAGGTGAATACAATATTTCTCCAGATGAGATCATTGATAAATTATCTTTAGATCCTAAGCTTCCATTTGTTAATATTATTCATGAATATAATGAATGCCTAAAATCCTTAGATCGTTCAAAAGATTTTTATTATAAAAATCTAGACGATTCTGAATTTTGTGTAGATGAAGATTTAGATTCTCTTTTAGATTTTCATCTTTTTAAAGAGCCTGAAGAGATCCTGAATTCACCTAAAGAATTAAATGATTTTGCAAAAGCATTTTTTGTTTACAATCAGGATTATGCCTGGCATATGTCTTCTGAAGTACAATCCGTTGATGAAGCAAAAGACTATCTTAAGAATGTGCTTCAAAATATTGTTTCTCACAGAGAATATCTGGAAAAAGTATTTAAACCTATTTATGACTTTCTGTTAGATCAAAAAATACCAGAGCAGCAGTCAAAGCAAGTTTTGCATAAATTGCAGGTTATGGGCGGTACGTGTAATGATGCTGGCTATGAACTAATTAACCGCCTGATTAAAAATGCTAGCGAATTTTCTCGCATGGAAATTCCTGATCCTGTAAATCAGGCTTTGGAATTTTATTATGGTAAAAAGATTGATTACATTGATAGTTCAAAGGAAAAAAATTTTGAAAATTCAATTAGAAGCTATCTTGAAGATCCTGAGCTTTTTATCGACAAATTTAATCAGCTCTCAGATTTACAAAAAATGGAGTTTCACGACAAAATTGAAAAATCTAAAGGTTGTCGTGGCGTACCTTTTGTGGGAATGCCTTGTACTGATGGTTCTAATGTATCAAGTCTAACTGAATTAGATATACCTTTTCATGCCAAAAAAGTAGATGAATGGTTAAATTCTCAGATTGCTGATTACTTTGAAGGAAATGACAATGCTATCTCTTTTGAACATCTGGTTTATCAGAGTCTTAAAGAGAACTATATTCCTAATCTTGATAAAACTGAAAATATTATCGTGGAAAATAAAGTTCAAAATCAGAAGTCTGTCAATACGACAGGTTATCACCGATAATTTTAGCCACGGCTACTAATTTAAAGAATAAAAATATGAGTTACTATGTCTAAACAGACTTTGGATTTTTTTCTAAAATGCCAGAGCTACTGGTTGATAAAATTGTTGACTTTTATTTTCTGAAGGTAGTATTGACATCCCAATTAAGAATGATCCTTATCGTTGAATCTTAATGTTCCAGTTTTTTTAAGAATTATTTTATATCATGAAAAAGCAGCAAATTATAAATTTAATTAAATATCACGTCGACAACAATAATGCAGGTTTTATCAACGAAGCTTTAAATATTGCAAAAGATTTTGATTCTATTGGTGATAAGGTTTTGTCAAACTATATATGCTCTTTGTTGTCTTCACAGGAGTATTTTTCATTTCAATCTGTTAATTGTGATAGCGAATTTTTACAAAAAGTGGTCTGTAATGCGGAACAACTGCCTATTCCAAATGTTATCAGTGAAGATTTAAAAGGTATTATGATGGCATTAAAAAGGAATTTAGGTATGAATAAATTCCTTTTTCAGGGACCTCCTGGTACAGGAAAAACAGAATCAGTGAAGCAAGTTGCGAGAATCATGGAAAAAGAGCTTTTTCTAGCAAAGATATCTGCTCTTGTTGATAGTAAGTTAGGACAAACATCAAAAAACATTAGCTTGATGTTTGATGAAATCAGAAAATTTGCTCATCCTGAAAAAGTAATTATCCTTTTTGATGAATTGGATGCCTTGTGTCTTGATAGGACTGATCAAAATGATATTAGAGAAATGGGAAGAGCAACAACTGAATTCTTTAAGTCTTTAGATGAATTAGATTGCAGAATCACCTTAATAGCAACTACAAATCTATTTAGCCACTTTGATGAAGCTCTAATCAGACGTTTTGACGCTGTGATCGACTTTTCTAGATATAGTGAAGACGATTTAAAAGAAATTGCGTTAAAGCTGTATTTATCATTTTCAGACAAATTTAAGTTAAAGTTAAGAGATGTACGTTTGTTCAAGAAGATAGTAACTTTGTCAAATAAGCTACCTTATCCTGGAGACTTAAAAAATATTATCAAAGCCTCAATAGCATTTAGTGATCCAAATTCTATTCAAGGTCATTTGATTCGTATTTATAAAGCATTAGTTGATAAGAATATCTCTCCAGAATCTTTAAATCAGCAGGGATTCTCATTAAGAGAAATTGAGTTATTAACAGGAATTTCAAAAAGTACTTTATCTAGACAACTTAAAAAGTTAAATGAGGAGTAAGTTTGTCAAATCTTTAGAAAATCAGACTTCTGGTGATACTGAATTAAAAGATGATTGTTATGTTAATCCTGTTTCTGATCCAAAATCTGTTTATTTTGAGGGGGCTAAATACAACACCGATTTTTATACAGTATAATAGTGAATATATTGATGACTATGGAGTTTGGAAAGTTCCTTTATCAGAATTAAATTCTGTTAGAGAACATTCTATGCTTGATAAGATTTGTTATCGCAGTTTAGATGATGTTGAAGCTTGCTCTAGAATGTCTAAAAATGAGCTGTTTAAACTTATTATTGATCAGGCAAAACTGAATACTCAAAGTCAGACTCAAGATCGTTCATTCCATTTATAGGAGTTTATATGTTAATCAATGATGTTCAGGTTGCTCCTGAAGATGTTTTAATCTTAGATACCGAAACTACAGGTCTTTCTTATAAAGATGAGGTTTTACAGCTTTCTATTATCAATGGTGCAGGCGAAAAGATTTTTAATGAATACATAAAACCTGTTTTCAATAAAAAATGGGAAGAGGCAGAAAAAATCAATCATATAACTCATGAAATGGTTGCTGACAAAAATACTTTAAAGAGCTATCAGCTGTTTATTCTAGGTCAGCTATTCCAGGCTAAATATATCGTAGGTTACAATATTGCTTTCGATTTAAAAATGCTTGCACAAACTCTTGATATTCCTAGCTATGTGTATGACAAAGCTCTCGATGTTATGGATGCCTTCTCAATAGTTAAAAATGACAGAATAGCTGTTACCAATGCTTTAATTCCCCATCCTTTAAAAGATTGTGCTGAATTTTTTAACTATGTTCCTGAGCCTCAACATAATTATCATGATTCACTTGAAGATTGCAGAGCTACTTTACACTGTTTTAATAAGCTCTTGGAAAACTCTGTTGTTTTCATTCCTTTAAGTCAGCAGGATGATTTTTATGTTCCAAATTCAGATCATTCAAATGTAATTGCCCGTTTTTCTCCAAAGGCTCTTAAGCTCTTAGGGGAGATCACTGGTACTGTCATTCAAGAAAATGGTGATTTTGGTCAAGGCGTTGGTTATCCTCATATTTATAAATCATCTTTAGAAGATCAAGGTTTAAAAGACAGAATAATTTTTGCTGATCGAGCTTATTTAGATACCTATTATACAAACGTATTTGAGCAGTCTATTTGTTTAGCCTTATCTACTTTAGATCCTGAATGGCTTAAAAAATTAAATATTAAAGTCGATTTTGATCATGGTCTGATCTCTGTAAATGATGCCTTAGGAAATACTTATTCTTTAGGTACTAAAAACTACAGAGTTAAATACTGCTGCCAGAATATTTTTGATTTTCATAAAATTGAAACAACTTTCTTTTAATTCTGAGGTGCACAATGGCAATTTTCAGTTTTGATGAAAAGAGTGAAAATGTTACAAGAGATGGTAATGGTAAGGTGATTTTTAATGTTGATAATTTCGTAAATAACACCTCAGCAAATAAGCTCTGTGACATTATGAATCAGTATGCTTTAGACTCTAAAGCATCTGGTTATAACGAATATATAGCTGAAGCTTATGAGAATAATACCTATTTGCTTGATGCGGAGTATTTTAATCTTGAAGAAATGCTTTATACTACTGATGCAGATAAAATTCTTAATGCTGATGATTCTGATAAACATGTAGATGATGAAGACTATGAATTTTATGATGCAAATTTCTCTAAAGGATATTTTCAGTTTAACGAAAAGGATTTTAAAGATATTGTTAAAAATCAAATCATAGACTTTTTGAATTTTCACAATGAAACTGATTCCTGTCAGCAGGAGGAATTTCTTGATTTCTTAGATCATTTAATTCCAGAAGTCGTAGAAAAAGAAGTCATTGAAAATCAGCTTACTGATACAGACGGTATTTTTGATTATTCTGAATTTAAAAATTTAGATACTCTCATTCGTAATTCAGAAACTGCTGAGGATTTTATAAACGCTTTAAAAAGACGGAATTATAATTCAAAGCAGACAGAATGGGCACATGTTGAGATCGTTTCTGATTCAAAAGAACTTGCCAAGTCGCTTAATCAGGAGCTTGATGATAATGAGTTTTTTAATTTCTCTCTTTCCTTTACTCATGAAGATCCAACTTTAAAAGAACATCCTAAGCTTATCTGTGAGACCTCTATCAGTAAGTGCTGTCTTTCTGATCATGTAAACAGAAATTATCCGTCTTTCATGGTTGATATTCCTTATCCTCAATCAGAAGATAAACAGAATTCTAATCAGATAATTGATTTTTCAGAACTAAAAAATTTCAGGTCTTCTTCTTTATTCAGTAAAACTCAAAGTTTTTGCAGGAATTTCTTTGAAAAGAAATTCAATGTAGATTATTGTCAGAATTTTTCTTTTAAAGAATTTAAAGAAAAGCTTTTAGTAAAACAAAAACTAAGAAAGAGACTTGATGAGTTGAATGATCAGAAATCTGCCAATAAGACAAGTTATCATAGATGATTTTAGCCACGGCTACGGAGTAAAAAATGGAAAATTATTCTAAGGAAGACCTTTATAATTTATCATTGGATGAATAGCCTATGTAATAAGTAATAAAATCTGGTTTATAATGTTACACTAAGAAAAGATTTTATAACGGTCATATTTTACAGATGACCGTTTCTGTTTAATACACTTATGATTTAGTTCAGAGGCAAAAATGTCTGGATTGTCTTTAGAAAATACAAGTTTCTGCGAGTATTATCAAATCCCAGAGCTGGATTCATGGATTAAAAAATCCAAAACTCAAGAAAAATTTATTAAATTATTGCAAACTAGAGGTTCAGAATGGGCTTCAGTTACTGTTTTATCTGATTCAAAAGAACTTGCCCAAACTCTTAATCATGAGATAGCTGAAAATGAATTTTTAAATCTTAAGATTGCATTTACTTATGAAGAGCCTGAGAATACTCAGCAGTCACAACTTATCTGCAAAAACTATGTTTCAGTGTATGATGATCACAATGCTTATCCTATCAAAGAGTTTGGTGGTGTAGTAACTGGTATCATTTCTTTTGCTGAACTAAAAAATGAAAAGTTGTTTTCTCAATATTTGGTCAAATTTTTAGCTCAAAATTTAAGAATTAACGCTGAACCAATACTTGATTTAGCAAAAGACTTTAAAAATAATGATGTCCACTTTATATGGAAACAGTCAGAAACAATTTTTCAAGAGTTTTGCAGTAAATTCTTTAAAAAATTTAAAGCGAAAGATAATTCAAAAAATACAGGGCTGAAGATCTAATTTAGGTAGTGAAAGTAAATGAATTTATCAGTAACGGTCAATCTCAGAACGATGACCGTTTTCTTGCTGAAGTGATTGAAAAATTTAATGAGGTTATTCTGTTTGCATCAGATGGTGATCTGCATTTAAACTTAGACAGAAAACACCGTAAAGTTCTGATATTATCCAGAATTTGTCAGGTGATTAGTGAGGTTGAGCTTAAAGAATTAACTCCAGTAGAAACCGTCTGCAAGATCTCTTTAATGGTTGAAAAAAAATCTCTGCTATGAAAATTTATAAAATATTATGTTAATTACAGAAAAATTCTATTATAATAGTAGTGTTAGTAACTTTTATCTCCTTATTTAAAGATAAAGATGAAAAAATTTGTTTCAGATTATTTAAGTCTATTAGGATGTAATTCTTTTATATCCTAATAGATTTTTTTTATTTGAAATTTATGTAATGTAGCCACGGCTATAAGTTTTTTGCATGAAGGAAACTTTAAAATGGATATTTCAACACTTTTAAATCTTAATACTGATACTGAAATCAAAAAAGAAATTAAAAATATTTATAACGAGATCTGCGATGATCACGATAAGTTTAAAACTTTTCTTAAAGTTATAGCTAACAATCCAGATTTTAAATTTGGAAGTCAGGTAATGATATATCTACAGGCACCTGATGCAAAGAATGTTTCTTCTGAACAAATTTTAGGAATGGAATATAACAGAGAGCCTGGTAATGCAACAAAACCTTTAATTCTGGCTCAAAGTTCAAATCCAAATGATCAGAAATCCAAACTGATATTTAATTCTTATTATGATGCTGAACAGTGCCAGGAAAAGTCTCCTTCTCGTAAGTATGATGAACTTAATGCAAGTGCTGATAATGAACATGAATTAAAAGCTTTGTCAGCTGCAATTTTGGATACTCCTTATTCAGACAGCAGACAGTTCTTTTTAGATCTGGCTAAATTTTTCTGTGAGTCGAATAATAAAGATTATGAGGAATTACATGATTTCTATTTAAAGAAAAAAGATGAAGCTGTAAAACTGATAGCTCAGATCTTAGCTTCAAGAATTGACAGTAAAAATTCTTATGACTTTATAAGTGATCTTAATATCAATTCTGTAAAAAGTAATTTAATAAACTTGCAAAAGGGATTATCATGCAGTATAGTTTATACTCAAAGCAGGTTATTTACTACTAAAAGGATTTTAAATTATGAAAACAATCAATCTATCAGAAACAGCTATGAAAGAAGCTCTGACAATCAGAGAAATTCTGAACACATCACCATTCAGAGAGACGATCGAGGAGGATATTCCGTTTTACACGAGGACGAATCTCAATATCGTGATGGAAGATCTTTTGGAGCTTCCTCTCAAGAGAGTGAATTATCAGACAATGGAGATGACCTTTCCATTCATAGTGTCTCTTCCAGACTGGGAGACAATCTTCAGGAAAGAGTGGAACAGAACTCACAGCCAGGAAGAACAGAATTCATGGGACAATCTGCTGTTGAGTCACATGATGCAACTTCAGGAGTTGAGACCTCTGTCAGTGATCAGAATGGCTTTAGAGAAGAAACTTCTAACTTACATGATAGAGAAAGAGAAGATGATCTCAGAAGAGAGAGAGCTTCTCAATCAGAAACTTCTGAACTTAAAGAAAGATCAGAGTCTTTCAGCTCAGGAAATCTCAGTGCAGATGCAAACTTTAGGAGCACAGAACGAACAGCAGCTGATGGAAGATCAGGTTTATCTGACGGAGTCGAAGACAGTCGATACGGAAGAGAGAACTCTTCAGATCATTCAGCAGATGTATCTGATAGAGAACAGGGAGAACCATTATTCTCAGGAGATGGAATTTCTAGAGAACACGATAATTCCTCTTCCAGAAAATCTGATGCAAATTCTGAACAGTCAGGATCTCAGCCTGTATTCTCAGCAGATGCAGAAAGCTCTGTCGCCAGCTCTTCATTATCCTCCACAGAAACTGACCAGACAGGAATTAAGGCAGAAAATATCGTTGAGCGATCAGCAACTTCAGCAAATTCTGCTGCTGACAGGATATTTGCAGAAGAACCTGACAATCGAGAAGACCAAGCAGTTAAGACAGTTCACGCAGACAGCATCAGCTCCTCTGGCAGAGACATGTTGGCTGGTAGAGCAACTGATAACTCTCAGAGTGGGGATGTTCACCTTGCAGAGACTCATGGACGAGGGGACTCTTCAGTAAATTCAGCTGATGATACAGTAAGCGTTGTTCTTGATGATCCTTCAGCTTCAGTATTTGATACTGATACTCTTGTTAAATCTGAAGGATCTAATTATGAGTTGCAAAATGACAGTATTTACAATGAATATACTCGTTATGTTTCTCATGACAGAGCTGAAAATAATCTTGCAGCCTTAACTACTCTATATAAGATCACATCTGAAAATAGAAATTTCGCCACTCCTGATGAACAGCACATATTATCTTTGTATTCAGGCTGGGGCGGAGTTTATACTCAACATCTTGAAGTGTTTAAAGACAGGCTTTTTAATGAGGCTCATATCACTCAAAAGGATTATAACGGCATCCTGTCATCTTTAAATACAGCCTATTTCACTCATACAGTTTTGATTGACAAGATGTATGAAAAACTAAATACATTCGGTTTTAAAGGCGGTAAAATTCTTGAGCCTTCCTGTGGTACAGGTAAGTTTTTAGGCAGATTACCTAAAGAAATGCAGCAGTCTTCAGAACTAACCGCAGTTGAGATTGATCCTTTATCAGCAAAGATTGCTTCACTGCTATATCCAGAAGCTCATGTTAAAAACACTGGTTTTGAAAAGACTGTTGCAGAAAACTATTATGATGTTGCCATTGGCAATGTACCTTTCGGTCAGATCATCATGCAGGATCCTCATGACAAGAGTCTGTCTGGCAATTCAATTCATAATTACTTCTTTTTAAAGAGCTTAAATGAGGTGCATCCTAACGGTGTAGTTGCATTTTTAACCTCTTCATTCACTCTTGATGCAACTGGTTCCAAAGTGCGTGAGGAAATTGCTAAAAAAGCTAAGTTTTTAGGTGCAGTAAGACTTCCAGATACTGCATTCAGTTCAACAGGTACTGATGTTGTAACCGATATGATCTTTCTGCAAAAAAGAGAGCAGGAGTTAGATCATATTGATTTATCTCAACCTGAATTTTCATGGGTATGTACAAATGATCAGTATCTTAGAAACTACGCAGTAGATGAAGATAATGAAAAAGCTTATCAGAATGTACGAGTTAACAATTACTTTATTGAACATCCTGAGCAGGTGATCGGCACTCAGTATGCTAAATCTACAGCTTATGGTTTTAAAGCCTGCAACTCTATAATTGATGATTTTGATAGTTATTACAGAGATGGTATGGACAGGCATTTTAATTTTGATTCCACATTTACTAATGCCCTTGATGCAGCTTTAAACAATATCACTACATCTCAGTCTTTAGAGTATCATCCTGTAAATCAGTCTAATGTCATAACTGAAAGAAAAGATGTAAATACCAATGTTTTAGGTGCTGAATTTGTAAATGCACGCCCTTTCTCATATTATTTAGATAGAAACAATAATATCTACTATAAGACAGATAAGAATACAGAGCCTGTACTTCAAACTGATTTTACAGGTAAATCTCAAAAAATTGCTGTGAAATTAATTCAGCTTCGTGATACTTATAGAGAGCTTCGTGATCTTGAATTATCTGACAGCACAGAAGATGAAATTACTAATGTCAGAAATCAGCTGAATATTCTTTATGATGATTTTTATAAAAATTATGCTAAGGAAGCTGACAACAGTAAATCGTATCTTCCAGAGCTTCAGGGGCAGCACAAACCAGTACTTGATTATTTTGTTTCTGTAAACAGAACAACTAAAAAGCTTTTAAGCTCTGACAATTCATTTAATTCGCTTTTAGCACTTGAAAAAGTGAATAATGAAGGCGTACTTATTGGTAAGGCTGATGTATTCTCTAAGAGGGTTTTAAACTACAGAGAGAGAAAAGATCATGCTGACAATCCTCAGGATGCTCTTATCATGTCTATCAACGAAAAGGGAAGAGTTGATATTCCCTTCATGGCAACTCTCTTAAAAGAGAATGATTATAAAGATCTGACTTCTCAGCTGTTTAATCAGAAGCTGATTTATCGTGATCCTTCTCAGATGACTTTTGATGAAAATGGTAAAGTTGTGCCTTTTTCAGGTTATGTAACCACTGATGAATATCTTTCAGGCAATATCTATCAAAAGATTGAAGATGCCAAAAAGGCTAATGAAAAGTTTAATACTGAACTTTTTAATTCTCAGATTGCAGATTTAGAGAAAGTAATTCCTCCTAAACTGACTTCTTCAGATATTTCAATTGAGATTGGTGCTCGTTTTGTTGATCCTGAGATTTATCTTCAGTTTTTTAATGATCTGATTAAAGCAGATATAAATCGTAAACTCGTTTATAACAAGCACTTACATCAGTTTGCTTTTGACGGAGACAGCAAATATCCTGGTGTCTATAATTCTGAAATATCTTCAGTCTATGGCACCAATTCACTTAATGCCCTTCAAATCTTTGAAAAGATGCTTAACTTTGAATCTGTTGAGGTGAAAAAGTCTGTTGATTCAGTTGATAAAAATGGCAATTCAACCACTATTTCTGTAATTGATCCTGAACAAACACAGGCAAATCAGGCAAAAGTAAAGCTTATTCAGGCAAAATTTAAAGAGTGGATCTTCGATAATGATGAAAGAAGGGAATATCTTGTAAATAAATATAACCGTCTGTATAACGCTATTAAACCTCGTGAATATAATGGTGATTTATTTTCCTTTGACGGTATCAATCCAAATATTCAGTTAAGACCACATCAGAAAAATGCGATTGCACGTACCCTATTGGGCGGTAACACTCTGCTTGCTCATGAGGTTGGTGCAGGTAAAACCTTTGAGATGTGCGCTTCTGCCATGGAAAAGATCCGCTTAGGTTTAGCTCACAAGTGCGTTATTGTGACTCCAAATCCAGTATTAACTCAGTTCTCTAAAGAGTTTTATACACTGTATCCTAATGCCAATATTTTAACTGCAACTAAAAATGATTTTAAGAAGGAAAATCGTGCTAAATTCCTTGCTCGTGCAGCTTACGGTGATGCTAATATCATTCTGATGTCAAAAGAGCAGTTTGAAAAAATACCTATGAGCTTTGAATATCAGGAAGCTTTTATCAATCATCTTATTGAAGAGAATGATGAAGCTTTTAGAACAGCTAAAAATATTGGTTTAAACGTGATTTCTAAAAAATGTGAGCAGAGAAAAAAAACTCTTTTAAATAAACTGCAAAAGCTTAATGAATCCAACAATTCTAAAGATTACTCTCTTACATTTGAAGAGTTAGGGTGTGATGCACTTTATGTTGATGAAGCTCATAACTATAAGAATGCTGAGGTGTTTACACTTATCAAAAATGTGCCTCTTGCTTCACCTTCAAACAGAGCACGTGATATGCAGATGAAGTGCCAGTATCTTAATGATAAATTCGATAATAAAGCAGTGGTCTTTGCAACTGGTACAGCTATCTCAAATTCAGTGGTTGATCTGTACACCATGCAGACTTATATAAATAAACATAATCTTGAAGCTGCTGACGTAGATTCACTTGATTCTTTCATTGCTCAATTTGGCACTATTGAGTCAAAGGCTGAGCTTGATGCAACTGGTCAGAATTTTGTGATGAAAAAACGTCTGCGTTCTTTCAGAAATATTCCTGATGTCATGAAAATCTTTGGTGAATGTGCTGATATTAAGACTCAGAATGATATTAAAGATCTGCTGTCTTTACCTAAAGCACATTTTCATTATGAGGAATGTCCTGCTTCAGATTTCCAGAAAGACTATATTCAGGATATAGCAATTAGAGCAAGAGCTGTAAAAGAACATAAGGTTAAACCTAATGAAGACAATATGCTGAAGATCTCATCTGACGGTCGAAAGTTAGGACTTGATCCTCGTATCATTGATGCAGATGCTCCTGATGATCCTTATTCAAAGGTCAACAAGTGCGTGCAGAATGTTTTTGATATTTATGAGAAGGAAACTCCTAACAAGGGTACTCAGCTTGTATTCTGTGATATGTCAACACCTTCAAAGACAAGAGATCCTGGTACATTCTGTCTGTATGATGATATTAAGCAGAAGCTCATAGACAAAGGCGTAAAAGAAGATGAAATCGCTTTTATCCACGACTTTGAAACTGAAGATGCTCGTGATGAACTCTTTGACAATGTTAAAAAGGGTAAAGTCCGTATCCTTTTAGGTTCAACCTCAAAACTTGGTACTGGTGTTAATGTGCAGACCAGATTAAAAGCAGTTCATCATCTGGATATTAACTGGAAACCATCTGATTTAGAGCAGAGAAACGGTCGTATTATCCGTCAGGGTAATATGAATTCTGAGGTTGATGTCTATAACTACATCTCAAAGGGTACCTTTGATGCTTTTATGTATCAGACAGTAATGACTAAGGCAAACTTTATCAGCAAGATCATGAAAAATCAGGATCATGTTGAAAGAAATATCTCATTAGACGATGAAGAGCCTACATTCTCATATTCTGAATGCATGGCAGCTGCTGTTGGTGATGAGAGAATTAAGCAGAAGATTGAACTTGAAAGCAAACTTGAAGAGCTTAAGCTTGAAAAAAAGATCTTTGAAAAGAATCTTATGCAGGCTAAATCTGATCTTAATGTAAATCTTCCAGCTCAAATTTCTAAACTAAAGTCTCAGGCTGAAGGTTATAAAAAAGATCTTACTGCTTTAGACAAAAATAAGCAGGTTAGACTTGATCCTAAGTCTTTTGTAATAACTATAAACAACAAAATCTACACTGATAAAGCTTTAGCTGGTAAAGCTATTTTGAGTGCAGTAGCTGCTTTGGATATTAGTGCAGGAACTATTGAACTTGGTTCTTACTGCGACTTTAAGATCTTAGTTTCAAAGAAAAAAGGTGTGTCTACTAAAGATAATCCTACTGGATATATCAATTACATGCAGTTGATCGGACCATCTTTATCTTCATCAGATTTGATCATTGGTCCAGATGCTGTCGGTAATATCACTCGTATGAATAACACCTTAAATATGGCTAATAAGAAACTTGATGATGTGGTTAAGGAAGCTCAGACTCTTCAAAGTAAACTTGATGTTGCTCGTGATATTGTTGAAAATCATAATGTCTGGGATGGTCAGGCTGAATATGAGGAGGTTGAAGCTAAACATCAGCAGCTATTAAAAGAACTTAATATTGAGGCATCTAAAATCATTGATGCTAAAGCTGAAGTAATTGAGGAATTACCAGCTGATGAACAGGATGATTTACAGTCTCAGGATCATGATTATGATAATGATGAAACTCAGGAATTACCTCAGACTGTGATTGAAGAGAGAAAGAGTATGCTTAATGATCCGCATGTGATTGTGGTATCTGCTAATTCAGCTTATGAGGTAAAGGAAGATGATCATAGTGATACTATGACAGAGTCTGAACCTGAAATTGAAGAGTATGAAGACAATTCAAAGGCTGAGGTTAAAGATCTAAATATCTATCAGCAGGCTCAAAATCTTATCCATCAAAAAATTACTGAGGATTGTCTTGAGATTGAGAGCAAGTCGCTTTTAAAGTATGAATCATTTTTTGATCAGTACTATTATTTTAAATTTGATAATGAAAAATGCCTTTTAATTCCTAATGCAGAATCAGTTTTAATACCTTTATCGGAAGTTGAGAAAATGATGCAAAATCAAAATGAGAGATTTACTGAAATGCTTTCAGATAAAAATTTAACATTTGCATATCGAACACCAACTAATCTTATTTTGAATAGTGCTAATGCTTATTCTTCTCCAACTGGGGTAAAAGAAGAACTTGTTGATGCTATCGAAAATATTAAAAAATTCAATATAAAGCGTTCAAACGGTTATGAATTTACCTCTAGTTGGGTTTATACACAAGATTCCGATAAACAATTTGACATTATTAATAACAACAAACATATGGATCAAGCTGTATTTTCCTCATCTGATATTATTCAGAATCGCAAAAAAATGCTTCAGGTACCTTATAGAAATAAAAAAGGAAAACCTATTGGTATTGATGGTATTGATGCTCAGGTTTTCTGTAATCTACATGAAAAAGAAAGCTTACTTGTTAATGCTTCCAAACATGAGGATTTATGGAATTCTTTTAAAGTTATTGGAATTTGGAATGAAGCTGCAGGTATGCAGCAAATCGCTAAAAGATATCTGATGTCGGCAGATCTTGATATGTTAAGTCATCGTCAAATATATCAAAGTCTTGATGATGCAGATGCTTGCAAACCTCTGACTCATGACGATCTTGTTAGATTGCAGAATGAGGAAAAGAAAAAAGATCTTGAGAATATACAAAAGGCTATAAACTCCATGTCTAAAGGCATGTAGTTTCTGAAATACCTGTTATATGGGGAGTTACTCCCCATTTTTTTGCCACGGCTATCTTTTTAATTAAATCTGCTATGATATACTCTAATATATATAAAATAATTTGAGGTGTTCTATGTCTGATGATGTCAGTCTGATTTTATCTAAGGTAAAAAAGTATCTATGTTTTGCATCTTTTTTCTGCATGTTTAACTGCTTTCTTTTTTTGTGCTGGATGCTTTCCAAAAATTATGCTGTAGAGCTGTATTCAATCTTTTTCTTTGCGCTGTCTTTTATACTGCTGCTGTTTCTTATATGGAAACTCAATGCTGACAGGTATCTCATTTCACATTTGCAGATCTTTTTTGATCTTCTAAATGGTAAAAAATATCCAGAGAAATTAAGAGACAATTTTTTTGAAGAACTAAAGCCTTCTTCAAATGAAATTAAATATCTATTATTAGAACACTTTAGTAATATCTGCCGTTTTACTCTGGTTTTAAGCGTTATTTTCTGCTTAATGGGGATTGGTTTCTGCAATATTCTACTGTTGAAAATAGTTCTTGTTTTATCTCTTGCTGTGGCTTTGTGTTTAGTGGGGATTGTTTATTCAGTTGAATGTTTAAATCGTCTTATCTTTAAGATTGATCAGGATTTTCTTTTTGATGATGATAAGAAAAATGACATTCTGAACAATTTAGATCAGTTCAAAAATTATAAATTCTCTAAATAATGAAACATCTTGTATATGAGCAGAGCGTTTTAAAAACATCTGACAAGATCATAAACATTCTTGCTGAAAGAATTAAACGCTCAGGACTGCCACTTAGGCAGTATTCCAAAATGACAGGTTATACGCAGGCTTATATCTCTAATTTTATTAACGGAAAATACCGCTCTGATATGATTAGTCTCGGTACTATCATTAAATTTGCTGAGTGTTTAGGGTTTAAGGTTTCTCTTGAATATTCTTCAGGAAAAATTGAATTTTATGAATGATCTTTTTGAGGTGAGTATGTGATTATTAACAATCTGTTTTTATCTGATACTGTTCAGGCAGGTTTTCTTTATCTTATGCTTTGTCTTTCAGGTTTTTGTATTAAAAAACCGTGCTTGTGCACGGTTTATAATTTTGCTATAAGCTGTTTTATCTCTTTCTTCTTCCATTATCAGGGATGTTGTATTTAATTTTACTTACAAGCAGAGTGTTATAGCATAAAGCTGACAGCCAGACATCTGGTTTATGTGTATGCTCGTTTTCATAAACTTTAAACTCAGGTTTCTCATATCTGAAGATGTCGTCTTCAGAAATTCTTGGCATAAATCTTAAGCATCTTGATGCTCTGTTAAATGCAAATATCGGTGTGACCTCGCTTTTAGGTCTAACGATTGCGTTCTGTTCTATAAAGATGTCCTGCAATATCTTGATCCGCCTTCCAGTGAGATTTATGATCATATCGAACTCTCTATCAGACCACACAGCTGGCTGTTCTAGATTCGGATGATTGATGATTTGCTTTAATAGATCTCTTGAGGCGCAGGCAAAAGTCTTGACTATACCTCCATGAGTATTGGCAATGCAGATTTTATAAGATGGCAGTTCTGAACTCAAATTAGCTCTATCCAATCCTACGATGTACATATTTTCTCCTGTGTGAAGATTCTTAATTTAATTTTTAGCAATAATTAAATATGATATATTGTAATTTATAATATAAAATACTATCATTAACAAAGAATACTTGAAAAGTTCTTTTTATTATATAGAGATCATGATACAGGAAAACGTACAAAAACAGAGATCTATAAATCAAATTGTTGGTTTAATGCAGCAGTCAAAACTCAGTGATCAGGGGAAAGTCATAACTCTATATGATCTTTTTTCTGATCCTTTAACTACTGATTTAATGTGTAATGCTGACGGTAAAGTTTATGTTGATAAACTTTCTTTAGGTATGTATTACGTAGGTGAGGTTGACGGTAGAATTGTCCGTTCGATTATTTCAAATGTGGCTGGTTTTCATGATTCTATTTGTAATGAGGAACATCCAGTCTGTGAAGGTGAATTTCCTGTTGACGGCAGCCGTTTTGAGGGCTGTCTTCCTCCGATTGTTTCAATTCCTTCCTTTGTTTTGCGTAAAAAAGCCACTAAAATTTTCACTCTTGATGATTACGTTAAATGCGGAACCATTACTCCACATCAGCGAGAAATCATTTCTAAAGCTGTCGTAAATAAAAAGAATCTTCTGATTGTGGGCGGTACTGGTTCAGGTAAGACAACCTTAATCAATGCTGTGATAAAAGAAATGGAAGAGCTGTGTCCAGCTGATCGTGTTCTAATCATTGAGGATACAGGCGAAATTCAGTGTGCAGCTAAAAATAAGATTCAGCTGCATACTGCGCCTTTAAGTCATATCTACATGACTGATTTATTAAAAGTGGCTTTACGTTATCGCCCTGATCGCATACTTGTAGGTGAGGTGCGTGGACCTGAAGCTCTCGATCTTTTAGATGCATGGAATACAGGACACTCAGGTGGTCTTGCCACTCTTCATTCAAATACGGCAATTTCAGCTTTAGACAGACTGAAAGGTCTGGTTACAAGAAACAAATACCATCCAGATGATATAGATAAGATTATTGGGGAAACTGTTAACTACATTATTCATATTGCCAGAGTTCCAGGAGGACGAAAACTAAAAGATATTATCGAAATTGAATATTACGATGTTTCAACACGTAAGTATGTCTATCACCGTGTTGAATAAATTTTTGTGTAGCCACGGCTATATTAACGATTTTTGTGTTTTTTTATTTAAGGATTATTGTTTATTATGGAATCAATAAAATCTCTATTTACGTATAAGAATATGTTTATATTATTATCCTTAATCGCATTTATGTGTTTTGTAAATGCAGGTTGGTGTGGTACTACATCTGGCGGTGATATGCCCTGGGAGAGTGGACTTGAAAAATTAAAGAAATCTATCACTGGACCTGTGGCAACTGGTATTGCTCTTGCAGGCATCGTAGGATGCGGATGCGGTCTTGCATTCGGTGGTGAAATGAATCAGGTAATGAAAACAATGATTGTTTTAGTAATTGTTGTCTGTGTCATTATTCTTGCCAATAAGCTGTTATCAGCTTTCACTGATTCAGGAGCCGTGTTACCAGCTGACAGTGTAAATTCTACATTAAGTGTTGAAAAAAATACTTCTGTGCTTGATGTATTGCATAGTGGTGATCATTTTGACAAGTTCAGTCAGTGTACTTTAGGTTCTAATCACAGCTACTGTTATTAAAGTATTAAAGCAAAATTTAAAAGATTGGAAGACATTATCATGGAAGATACAGAATTAAACGTTAATTACGTATACAAGATTGGTACTCGAACTGCTTTAATTATGGGCTGTGACAGAAGTCTTCTGATCTTACTTTTTACTTTATGTGGTGTATGTGCTTTTGCTTTACAAAGCATTATTGGATGTGTGATTGCGATAGTTATCTTTTTAGTTTGTCTGTCTTTATTAAGACAGGTGGCAAAAGCTGATCCTAGGATCAGTGAAGTTTACATTAAGCACATTAAATTTAAAAAATATTATCCAGCTCATGCAACTCATTTTGGTGTTTGCAACAAAACTTATAAGTAAAAAATATGAATAATGATATTGCACTTGTTGAAGCTACTGAACAGGTAGAGATCATTCTCTATGTAACCTGCTTTCTGTGTTTATGTCTGATTGGCGTAATTGCAGCAGTTCTTGTAAAGATTATCAAAAAGCAGTCTTTGTCAAAATATCAGAGTAAATCTGCATCTATGGCTGATTTGCTTAATTACAATGTTGAGGTTGAAGATGGCATCATTCTTCTAAAAAACGGAGGTCTGATGCGCTCTTTTATGTATACAGGTCCTGATGAATCAACGCTTGATAACCTGCATCGTAATATGATCTCAGAGCAGTTAAACAATATTTTTAAGAGCTTCGACTCAGGGTGGATCTGTCATATCGATGCCATAAGAAGACCTGTGCCTAATTATTTTGATCCGTCAAAGTCATTCTTTACATCAAAGGTAGCGCAGGGTATTGATGATGAAAGACGAAATTTCTTTGCATCAAAAGAGTCAATGTTCTCTGCAACTTACATTTTCACTGTTACCTATCTTCCACCTAAACTTGCCAACCGTAAACTTGCTGAAGCGATGTTTGAAAAAGACGGTTCAGAAAAGAGAAGTCAGTTGCAGAAACAAAAGGCTATCATTGAAGAGTTTAAGATTAAATCTAATCAGATTTATGATAGTCTTACCAACATTTTCAACGTTAACGTCAACGATGTGGTCCCACTGGTTTCTTTTGAAGAACCTCAGGGGTTTAATGGGCGTTCTGTAAGATATGATCCGCTTTTAACCTATCTTGAGTTCTGTATTACAGGTGAGTGGAATGTAATGCAGGTTCCTGCAAATCCTTGCAATCTTGATGATTTGCTGGCTGTTGATACCAAATTTGGTGTGGTTCCTGTTATAGATAATAAATACATGATCTGTGTAGGACTTGACAGCTATCCTAGTGCTACCACTCCAGGAATTTTTAACATTCTTACACAGTTTGGTTATCAGTACCGCTGGTCTACACGTTATATCGGTCTGGAAACTCATGAAGCTGCTTCTGAAATGAAAAAGCTTCGTAAAAAATGGGAGCAGAAAAAACGTGGATTTATTGCTCAGATGTTCCCTCAACTGCATAATCCTGAAAAAGATAATCAGGATGCTGTGGCAATGGCAGCTGAAGGCTACGATGCAGATTCACAAATCAGCCGTGGTGATATAACTTTCGGTTACTGCACTTCTAATATTGTACTAATGCATAAGGATTTGCATATCCTTAAACAACAGGCATCAAATGTTGTCAAAGTTCTTGCATCAATGGGACTAAAAGGCAGAATTGAAACTATCAATAATTTTGATGCCTGGTTGGGTACTTTGCCAGGTCACGGCGCTGAAAATGTTAGACGTCCTTTGATGTCGTCAGCTAACGTTGCTGATATGTTACCTGTTTATTCTCCTTGGTTAGGTCAGATGACATCTCCATGTCCATTTAAGGGCTATAAAGGAGCACCTGCTTTGATGATGGGCGTTACAGGTGAAGCATTAAATACCCCATTTGCCATAAATCTTCACTTCGGTGATCTGGCTCATACCATGATCTTAGGACCAACTGGAGCTGGTAAGTCAACATTACTTGCAACACTTGTAGCTCAATTTATGAGATACAAAGACATCAATATTTTTGCTTTTGATAAAGGTAGATCTATGTACTGTCTGTGCAAGGCAATTCATGGCAGGCACTATACACCTGCTGGAGAAAATTCCAATCTCGCCTTTGCTCCTTTGAATAATCTAAAGACAGAAAAAGATAGAGCCTGGGCATCAGAATGGTTGCAGGCAATTGCTGAACTTAACGGGATAAAGGTTAATCCAGAGATGATCAATCAGATCAATGAAACTTTAAAAAATATGATTGATAATCAGAAACGCAATACAAATTATTCAATTACACTTTCTGATTTTACTAATGAAATTCAAGATCTTGATTTGCGTGAGGTTTTACAGCAGTATCTATCTGGCTCTGCTTTAGGTAATCTGATTGATGCAGAGTCTGATGGACTTGGCGATGTTAATGTGCCTTTATCAGTTTTTGAAATCGAAAATCTAATGAATTTACAACCTAAATACTGTCTTCCTGTTTTAGACTACCTGTTTCATGTGATTGAGAATAACCTGCACGGTCAACCTGCTGTAATTGTTCTTGATGAGGCTTGGCTGATGTTAGGAAATGCTGTCTTTGCCAGAAAGATTAGAGAGTGGCTTAAAGTTCTACGTAAATCAAACTGTGCTGTAGTCATGGCTACTCAGTCCTTATCAGATTTGGAAAAATCAGGCATCATGGATGTCTTAATTGAATCATGTCCTACCAAAATCTTCTTACCAAATGAAAATGCGGTACAGGAAGAGGCTCAGAAGCTTTATAAGAAATTTGGTCTTAATTATTCTCAGATTGATGCTATTTCTCGTGGTATTAAGAAGAGAGATTATTTCTTCTTGGGCGATAATGGTCATCATGCCAGAATGTTCCAGCTTGCCTTGCAAAAATTTACTCTTGCTTTTGTGGCTGTATCTGACAAAGATGCAGTTGCAAAAATTGATGAGCTTATCGAAAAGTTCGGTGAGAATGGCTGGGTTGATGAATATCTGAAGATGAAAAATCTTACATATCCTCAGGTAACAGTTTCTAATTTTTAAGGAAAAATAATTATGCAACTTCAGGTATCAAAGACTCCTATAAAAAAAACTAAAGTTCAAAAGACTAAGACTGTAGTAAATTCAGTAAAAACTAAAAATACCGTAAATCCATGGCTTGATGCCAAAAAAAGCTGGCGTGACCGTTATTCGCAAATAGCATCTAGTCAACTGTGGTATCTTATCATCGCTATTGTCTCTACTATTGTGATGTTAGCTGCTATGGCTGTTAGTATTGAGGCTGCCAACCGCAGTCAGTTCGTACCATATGTTGTAACACTTGATAATCATGGTGTGGCTATCACATCTGGTATTGCCAAACAAATTACAAAAACTGACGATCAAATCGTAGCAGCTACACTCTCACAGTTCATTGTTGATGCTCGTAGTGTAACTGTCGATATTACTTATATTAAAACAGCGGTTGAACGGTTGTACTCACATCTAAAGGAGCAATCTCCTGCTATTGCCTTTATCAACGAATATTTCACGGCTGATAAAGGAAAAAATAATCCTGTAGTTCGTGCACAGGAAGAGCTGGTTTCAGTAAAAATTAACTCAATTTTAAAACAGAGTAAACAGACTTATGTCATTGAGTGGACTGAAACTACCAGAGCAAGATCAGGTGAAAAAATTAAACCTGATATGACTATGAAAGCTCTGATTTCTTATGAGTTTGGTGTCAAATCGAAATCTGATGATATTCAAGGTATTATCAATAATCCTTTAGGTTTATATATCAATCAGATTTCATGGGGCAGAAAGTCTTTATAAGGAGCTTTTAATGAAAAAACTTTTGACTTTAAATCTATTGTCGCTACTCATTCTTTCAAGTGTAGCCACGGCTGCTGATCCTAACAAAAATGAAGTTTTACTTTCATTACAAAAATCTGCTGATGCCCAGGCAATGGCTTTGGAAAGTGAAAAACAGATTAAAAAGAAAAAAATAGAGCAGGAAAAAATATGCAGAGAATATTTTAATTCTGACTCGTTTGTCAGACTTAAGCGTGAGCAGGCGGTGTCTTTTGTGATAAGCAATTTTACAAAAGCTGTATATTCTTACTATTGCGATCAGCTTGCTATCAGAGAGAATCTTCAGAAAGCATATTCTTTTGTTTTATCTGCAACTCCTGCTATTGAAAAACTCAATGCCATTGCTTTTGGCAGAGTTCAAGACAAAACCTTTCATTATCAGAAAGTTAATGTGATTGAGATAAAAACTGTTGATGAGAGCAATATGATCTATGAGGCACATCTTCAGGTGGTCGGAAAAGATCTTAAAGAGCTTTCTGATTTTGTTGATTTTGAACACATGACTCCTAAAGATTTCTTTGTAAAATTAACTTTAATTCATGCTCCAAATATCAATAAAAATACTAATATAGTAGAAAATTCAGATATAATATCAGTTAATCCTAAGATGACAGCTAATCCTTTCAATCTCTGGGTTAAAGACTTTGAAATTATAGCTAATAAAAAACAGGATCATTAGTTTATGTTAAGAAAATTTACAACAATCGCTGTAATGCTGTCAGCTGTTTTAAGTGCTGAAGTTATGGCAGCTCAAAGTAATAACGATTTAAGTTTACAGCAGGGGCAGAGTGCTGCTACTGCTAATGCTACATCAGGAGCTGCAAATATGAAGCATAAGACTCCAGAGCAATTAAGAGCTGAAATTGAAGGATTAAATGGTGGTACTAAGGTAAACACCAATGTTTCTCCTGTTAATCAGAATTCTCAAAAGTCTGTTTCTATGGAGAATCTGGTATTTGAATCAGCAGATCCTCCTAAAATAACCGATATGCAGAAGCAGACTTTAGGAAAGCTTAATAACTATAAGAGAAGTCCTGTAAATAACACTGTTTTCGTAAATCGTGATAACGTGGTATTTTCATACGGAAATCAGACAGCTAATGTTATTACATCAGTGCTAACTGTAACAGATATTGAATTAGAGCCAGGCGAGGTGGTCAATTCAATAAACTTAGGTGATACCGCACGATGGAATGTTGAGCCTGCGGTAACTGGTATGGGTGATCAACAAATTCAACATGTGATTGTTAAACCATTAGACATTGGTTTAAAAACAAATCTTATCATTTCAACTGACAGGCGAGGTTATAGAATTGAATTAACCTCAACTGCCAATCAGTATTATCCGCATGTTTCATTTTCATATCCAGAAAAACTCTTAGCTGCATTCGAAGCTCAGAGAATGATTGAAAAGCAGGAAAAGGAAAAGCAGTCAATTACAACTGTAAATAATGACGGTTCTCAATCTAAGACTTATCTTGGTGATCTGAATTTTAACTATGAAGTTTCAGGTAATGTAAGCTGGAAGCCTGTCAGAGTTTTTGATGATGGCAGAAAGACGATTATTGAATTACCAAAGAAGGTTGAATATGCAAAAGCTCCTGCTTTAATGCTCTTGTCAAAGAAAGGTGGTCTGTTTTCTGATGAAAAGACAGATATTATCAATTATCGTCTTCAGGGAAAACGCTATGTCGTTGATGGCATCTTTGAAACTGCTATCTTAACTATGGGCTTAGATTCTCAACAGCAGAGAGTAGTGATCACGAGAGGTAAATAACAATGTTCCTTAAAAGAAAAATCATAACTTTTTTTGTGGCAACTGCATTGTGCTCTTGCCTTTGTGGTTGTCAGAACTTTTCTTTATCAACAAAAACAAAAGATACTTTGGGAATTGGAACCTTTGCTGTAGAAGATGTTTCTAAGCAGGTTACGAATCTTGTGGTAAATCAGATGTTACCAGATGATGATCTGATTTCAATTATTTTTCCTGAAAATCAGGAAGCTAAGGAAAAAATACTTTTAGAGAATGTTGCTAAGGCTTTAACTTCTAAAGGCTATGCTGTTGAAAAAGTCTTACCTAAAAGAGACAGACAGAAAGGTGATGTCTCTGTGATGTCAGCTAACGGAACCAAATTAACTGTAAATCTAATCAAACTTATGGAAAGTGACGGTTATTTTAATATGGCGGTAACGCTTAAAGGTATTAAGTATTACAGAATGTATGCTCTACAGGACGGTAAATTAGTTCCTGTTTCAGCATGGTCCATGCAGAATTTATAATTATTTTTTTAACATATAGGAAATGAAAAATGGCTGAGAATTTTAACAATTCAGTAACTTTAGAGAAATTATTTAACTTAATGAATGCAGCTCCTGAAAAGAACCGTCAGGACTTAGTTAACAGGGCATATGAAGCTATCAAGCCCAGAATTGCTGAAATTATCGAAGAGTACAAAGAGTTCTACGTATTCTTCGAACAGTTAAAGGCATTCTGCATTTCTACTGGTGAAAATTACGCTGTATCAATACCTAATGATATTGACTTTAATAAGGCAAAGTCTGACGGTGAGCATGATGAGGCTTTAGTAGAGAAAGAAAAACAAAAAGAGGAAACTGCAAAGACTGAGCAGGCTCCTTCTAAAGATTCTGTAGAAGATGAAAAACCAGAAGAAGATGATACTAAGCTTGAAAACAAGGTTAATGATCATGAAGAAGATTTAATCGAGAAGGAAAATATTCACAATGAACCTAATGATGGAACAGATGCAAATAATAATGAAAATTTAAAAACAGATGTACAACATGAGAATACATCTAAAAATACTGTCCAGAAATTAGAAAATTTCTTTAAATTATTATTTAAACAAAATCCAGATGCCTTACAAGAAAGCGGTTTGTCTGAAAATGAGGCTTTAGAATTTCTTTCTTCTAAAACAACATCTAAAGTCGTAGCGTAATATCAATTGTGCGCCTGTGTAGTCATGATTTTTAGCCGTGGCTACATGGGCTTTTAGTGTTTAATAAGGGTTATTTATGTCTGAAAATAATAATAACGATCTTGTATCTGAAGCAAATCTTGATGCAGGTGCAAATGCTGGACCTAAAGCTCAGCATATGTCTAAACTGCCTATATTCATTATTGTTGGAATCCTTCTTTTTATACTTTTTATTTGTATGTACGGTATCGGTAACTCAGCACAGGATGATACTCAAAAAAATCAAACTGAAACACCTAAAGAGTCAGAAGATGATTTTAAAAGTAATGTTAATCAGGAAATGTTTTCAGACGTAAATGGCTCTGGTACTGTTCAGGAGAAAGTCACTAAAGAAGAAAGTGCTGATAAACTTAAAATTGATGATCAGAATTATGGTATTGCTGGTGAACATAATGATAGTTCCCATACTTCAGGGAAAACCGATCCTGAAACTCAGAAAAGATTTGATGAATTAGAAAAGAAATATAATGAGCTTCTTTTAAAATCACAGCAGCAATCTTTAAAACAGCAGGGACTTGGCAATCAGGCTGCTCTTGATGAACAGAGATCTTTAGGTGAATTAAAAAAAGAACTTGCAAATCAGCGTAAAATCCGTTTCTTAAATGGTTTAAATAACTCTTCAAAAACCAGCTATCAGGCTTTAGCTAATGGTGGCGGTGATGACAATATTAACCGCTCTAAGGCACAGGCTATTATTCAAGATCCTAAAGCCTCTGTTGAAAGTAAAAGAGCTGCTGCTGAGTTCTTACGTCGTGATGCTGCCTCACGTCTTGCCAGTGTGAACAATCGGAATACTGGCACTTCTGTTCAGTCTTTTGATGGTGGTCTGCCTTCTCGTGGTGGTGCCATGGGGAATTACAGCGGAGATTCTCCCCACCGTGGCAGAGGTCTTAATTCAACCCTTGATGCCTATAATGGCATGAACAGAAACAACAGCTGGGATTTAGGAAACTCATTAGAAAAACCTGCTAATGAGTTTATTGTAAGAGCTGGATTTGTAATTCCTGCCACTTTGGTTTCAGGTATCAATTCAGATCTTCCAGGTCAGGTGATTGCTCAGGTAAATCAGGCTGTGTATGATACAGCAACAGGTGAGCATCTGCTTATTCCTCAGGGTACAAGGTTAATCGGTCAGTATCAGTCTGGTGTGATGTACGGTCAAGAGCGTGTCATGATCTCATGGCAGAGACTTGTATATCCTGATAACCGTACTATTGATATAGGCTCTATGCCTGGCACTGATACCTCAGGTTTTTCAGGTTTTGCGGACAAAGTTAATAACCACTGGTGGAAGCTCATATCCTCAGCTTTCCTAATGTCTGGCATCACAGCATCTATCAGCATTGCTACTGATGATAGCGATGACAATAACAGTAATAACAATAATTCTACATCTAACACTGTTAATCAAAATATGAAAGATGCTCTTGCTGAGCAGATGGGTAATGTTATTGCCAAGGTTATTGAAAGAAACCTCAATATAGCTCCAACTATTGAGGTAAGACCTGGTTACAATTTCAATGTTATGGTGACAAAAGATCTAACTTTTGAAAAGCCTTATGAGATGTTTGACTATAAGGAATAAGGAGTTAATTATGAAACCTCGTATAATTTCTGCTGCAGTTCTTCTGGCATTAAGTACAACTTCTGCTTTTGCCATTTCAGATGGTATCAGAAGAGATAAAGACAATGAATGTGCACTCTATCTGTGTGTGCCTGGGGGCTTTATTTCCGACTCCTGTCGTGTTCCTCACAAAAGGTTTATTGAAAGAATTACTGACATCAATTGGAAAGGTGGTTACAACTATACTCCTTTACCAAATTATCTTTTCTGCAAATCAGATGAAAATGAAGAGAATAATATCGTAAATAACGCCTATGCTCAGGTAAATCAACCTGTACCTGAGGCAATGCAAAAAGCAGCTACAGTAAATTATGTTTGGCGTGTTGATGCTCGCATTCCTGAACATAAGGAATGCCGTGGCTGGACGACTGCCTATGTCTGCACTAATGGCGATGACAGTACCGAATACAGTTCTCGTGAACTGGCAGAGCGTAAATGTTCTCGTAGCCAGTCATCTAATTATGTCAAAAAGATCACTTATTGTTCTTCATGGGAGACAATACCTAAGCATTTTGTTGAAAATTCTGGATGTTCAACTGGTCATGGTATTCCTCATGATGGCGCTCCAAATTATTATGCACATTCAGCTTTCAAATACGATGATAAAAATCAGAAAGTAGACAGCTATAATACTCCTAAATGGTGTGACCGTTCTCTAGTTACTGTTGGTGTAACTCTTGACGGCAAGCTCTATGGTCAGTATTTCCGTGAAGATGAAGATAATAACAGTGTAGGGGATTCGTCAAATCTTCCAGAACTGTCTGAAGATGATTTGGCTTTTGGTAATGATCTTCAATCTGTGTTAGATGATCCAAATGCAACAGATGAAGAGAAGAGAGCTGCTCTTGATGCTTTAAAACAGCATGCAGGCTCTATGCTTGATGAAGGTAATTCTCAGAAAGATCAGATGTCTGATTTTGGAAGCTATGATGATATGCTTCAGGATTCTGATGAATTAGAACATAGACAGTATTAAATTTTTCTACTATAAAGTTAATAAATTAAACCGTGCTGTAAAGCACGGTTTTTTTACTTTTACGCTATCTTAAAATGGTGGTTCTGAATTCTGAACATATCCTGTGCCATATCCGTAATTATTGTTAGGAGCAGGCTGCTGAATATTACTTCTATTATTCAGGTTGGTCTGCTGAATGTAACTTCTTCCATTTGGTGTATACTGTTGTTGCTGATTTTTTTGCGTATGATATCCATTAGATGAGACTCTTTGTGGAGCTTTAGGACTTATTCCTTTCTTTCTTAAAAGTGAAATGTTATTGCTCTGTACATACATTTCTGAATGTTTCTTACCATTTTTATCTGTGTAATTGTTGTTTTTTAATTTTCCTTCTACTACCACAAGATCTCCAGTATTAATGAACTGTGACACATATTTTGCTGTGTTTCCAAAAGAGGTAATTTTGATCCAGTCGGTTCTCTCTGTGTATGTTCCGTCTCGATTTTTGAATTTCTCCTGTACTCCTATTGATATATGGGCAACAATACCACTGTTGCTGTTTTTGATATCAGGCTCTGCGCCAACAAAACCTATAAGGTTTACTGTGTTTAAGGTTGAACTCATCTTTTTTCCTTTTCAAAATTAAAAAACTGGTCTTATCTTATGTGTAATTTCATCCTTCAAGATGAAACCGAAATACCTACTGTCATAACCTTCTTTATGATCTGTATATACAAGATAACTGTCTTTAGGCACCTTTCCTTTAAACTCAAAATGCCTTGCTTTTGATGATAATGCTTTAGTGTTTTTTATGAGTTTGCCATTAACACTTATTCCATTTTTATCAACAATTACATTATCACCAGGCACTGCTGCTATTTTCTTTAAAAAAGCTAACTGACCATTGTCACAGTTGCCTGTGTCTTTTTTGTAATCAAAAATTCTGTAAAAATCTGCCACTTTTGAATACAGAGGGCAAAGCCTGACATAATCATTGTGCTGTAAGGTTATGTCCCTTACTCTTGATTCTTTATAAAAAAGATGCTCAGGCAGTGAATCAGTGGTGTTGATTGAAAAGTAGTTTTTTAACAAATTCATACTAACTACAAAAACTAATATTCCTGTAATTGCAATAAAGTTTGTTATAAATTCCGACTGACGACTGATTTTTCGCATTTTTTCAAGGTTTTCTAAATCTTCAGTTGAAGATGTTTCATCTTTTGTTTTTTCTTTCATAACTGATCCTATTTTTTTTTCTATGATATACTCTAATATATACTTGTTAAAGATACTTAAACTATAATATAATTATCGTCAAGTTTAAAGATAATGAGTTATTTTTTTATTATTATGATGATGTCCTATAACCGAATTTTTAAATCTTTAATTCTAGTTTCTCTCTTATGCTTTCAGGCTCAGTCTTCAGCTGAAACACAGGCTGTAGCCATGGCTACAACTTCAACAAAAACAAATGGCGCCTTAGTCTCAGATCTTGATAAAATAAATGCCGAGGTTACAGCCAATCCTGCATCTTCAGTTGTTGCTAAAACAAATAATAAAAAAGCATCTCAATCAGTAACTCACTTTTTACCATCATTACCAGTACAGTTAGAAAAAGACAATTCAGCACTTGACAATGCAAATATTAAAAAGGCTGACTCTGATAATACTGTATCTGATAATTCTAATAAAACTAAAATAAAATGCTCATCAGATTTACCATGTATACCTATGTACAACAAGTATGTACTAAATCTTGATGAAGAGCCTCAGAAAGTATCTACTGCTAAAAATGTTAAAAAAACAGATCATAACAATGATCCTCAATTATCTTCGAAAAACTATCATGCTATAACTCAAAATGTATTACCAAGTCTTGATTTTTTGAATTTAAAAAAATCAGCTGGCAATCAGAACATTTCTTTTGTAAAGAAGCTAAATGAAAAGAATACACCTATAGTTCGTAAGCCTTCTTATCAGACAGCTGGCAACAACAGTGCTGATAATTATGTAAGCAGTTCTCCATTGGTTGCTAAGATGCTTGATAAGGGACTTATTATTGGTGGCGATGTACCTGTAATTCCTGAAACAAAACTTCCAACGGCTGATGAACTTAAAAATAAGAGCACTGATGAACTTATTGACGAAAGTCAGAAACTTTACAAAATCATTGGTGTGACTGGTAATTTTGTGCGTTCATATTCTGAGGCTGAGGATAAAAATGAATTTATACAGAATTTAGGTATTTCCAAAGTCAATGGAATTGTTGATGCTCATTTAAATGAATACCTGAAAGCCTATGAAGGCGTTAATGCCGAGATCAGCACTCGCCTTAGTGTGTCAAAGGGTAACTGGAAACTTCAGCCTGAAGGAAAAATTTTAATTCCTCTTTACAGTAAGCCTAAATATCTTGGTTTTATGCAGGGAGGTTTAACCACTGGCACTAACGATAGAAAGGTTGCTCACTTAGGTTTGGGTGAACGTTTCTATCCTCAGGCTAAATCTATGGAAGATCTCGGTCACCATATGCTAGGTCTTAACATGGTGGTTGATAAAGATCTTAGTCGTGGTCATGTCCGTGGCAGCTTAGGTGTTGAATATATGCATGACAACCTTAAGCTAATTTCAAATATCTATAAAAATCTAACCTCATGGAAAGATTCTCCTGATTTTGAAAAGGGGTATGTTCAGGAAAGACCTGCTTCTGGATGGGATCTATTCTTGGAATACTGGTTTAAAGCAAAACTTGCTCTTAAAGCTGGTGTTACACATTGGAAAGGAAAAGATGTATCTCCTTTTGGTGGTGCTGATGAAAATTCTCTAGAAAATAGCCCTTATATCTATGAACTTGGTTTAAAGTATAATCCTGTACCAGCCATTACACTTGAAGCTAAACATCAGCATACCAACCATGGCAATAACAACAGCTACATCGGCATAAACTTTAATATTCCTTTAGGGGATAATTTCTCCTTTGAGAATGCTTTTAATCCAGATGCCACCAATAAGGCTTCAGGTAGCAATATCATGACTTCACGCTCTATGTTTATTGAACGTGATTACACTATGCCTTTACAATATCGTTCAAAGCCTGGCAAGTATTACATTACCTTTGTTGGTGCTTTAGGTAATAACCGTTATCAGTTTAAGATTGAAGACGGTTTCCACAGGGCAGCTGCTGGTATTCCTATTTCTGTTAAGGCATCTCACCCTTCTGTAAAGTTTTCAAACAATGGTAATTATGTTTCAAACATAGCAGGTTTATTTACTGTTGAGGTTATTCATTCTGCGGTTAAGAATACTACAGTTACTGTTGCTGCAGGTAACGTTAGTGCAACCTTCGACATTATCATTGATAAGGTAGATTTACTTGTAAAGGCTTCTAAAACCACATTTGAACGTTTTGAAGAGTCTTTAATCACTTTATATGCAGATACCGATCAACTAGACGGTTTAGAAGGAACAAAAGTCGAGTTTAGAATCGCTGATGGTGCTCCTGGTAAACTTATTGATGCTGATGCAACTTTAAACAGCCAAGGTCAGGCACAGGTTACTTATAAGCCTGATGAAACACAGACTAAAAATTATGATGTAACTGTAATCGCTACTGCTTACGGAACAGATTTTTCTATTAAGCTACACGTAGTAATTTATGGAACAGGATCTGACGATTTCTCCGTTAATCCAAATGAAATTGATGGCGGTCAGTTTACTACCTTAACTTATAAAAATCTAAAACCTCACACTAAACTTACATTCACCTCTGTAGGTAAGTGCTCTGTAGTTGCTGTAAAGCCAGAGAGTGCACAAAATGCCAAATCTTCACCTGAGACTGGTGTGTCTGTTGAGGTTGAATCCGATGATGAGGGTATTGCTGTAGCCTATGCTGTGGGTGCAACTGAGGTCGGTGATACTGGTGACTGTGTAATATCAACAAAAACACAAGATTCTTATTTCAATGCTCCAAAGGCTAAAATCAAGAACTATGTTTATGATCCTGCCTGGGAACTTCCTAATTCGGTTCTTTATTTAGAGCCATTTACCGCAAAACTAAAAAATCTTAAGAACAGTACTTCTGTTGATTTTTCAATTGAAAATTCAACTGCTTCTTTACAGTTTAACAAAACTCTGCAAAATCTTAAGAAATCATCTGAAAATGAGCCTGGCATTGCCTTAATGAGACTTGCCGCAAGTCCTAACGATCTTAGTGCGGTTAAGAAAGTTACTGTTCATGATCAGAAAGCTCAAGCTGATTACATAGTAACAGGTGATTTTGCTGTGCAGGACGTTGACGGAATTAAGGCTACTTTCTATCATGATGCCTTTAACACTGCCGCAGAAACCAAAGCTTCAATCTTAGCTATTCAGCAGTTCACTCCAATGTTTGTTATGGATGAAAGCGAACAGTCAAAACTTGATGTATTCTCAGGTAATGATGAAATTGTTGCTACTGTAATTAACGGTCAGCCAAATAGAACTATCAGTTTCTTTAATGATGAAGATAACATTGACTTAGAAGCTCCTGAACAGTTTGATGCTTCAGGTACTGCTCTCATCAAAATTAAAGGCTTAGACAAGAGAACAAATGAACCATTTACTCTTAAAGCCTTATGTCTTGGCAAAACCATTGATCTTAAAGATGCAGTTGGTCAGCATCCACTTTCCTATCATATCTATGCTCCGAAGGTTGCAGGATCTTCTGTGTCAGGTGGTTCAAATGTTCGAGCTGATTTAGCTGGAAAACATTTTGACGGCTTACCAGTGTTTGATAACAGTGCTGATACTCTTGATTATGGTACGGAGTATACTGTTACTTTAAATGGTCTTTTACCTAATTCAAAGGCTTCCATTTCTTCTAATCAGGAAGGTGTAAAGGTTTCACTACTTTCAGAAAAGACTGATGACAAAGGTCAGATCCTGTTTAAGATCTCTGAAATTAAAGATACTGCCATTAAGAACGTAAATCTTGTTTTAAAGTATCATCAGACATCGTCAGATGAGGCTGTTTTAGAGCAGAATTATGCGTTTAAGCTGTTAGATTACAGCTCTCAGTTAAGACTTGAACTTGATAAAGATACAGTTCTGAACAACGGTCAAGTTACAGCTATCCTCTCTGGCGGTAAACCTGGAGAAGACGTTAAGTGGTCAACCGATGGCTCTGCTGCTATCGTCTCAACTGAAGACAAGTTTAACGAGCAGGGTGTTGCTACTGCTGTAGTTCGTGGCGATCCTGTTGATCATAACGGTGTTGCTGATGTTCAGTCTGGCTCTGTGATTGCTGAGTCTATGTCTCTGCCTTCTTTAAAGAAGGACTTTACTGTAAATCTTACTCAGTATAAAGCTCAGTTCAATCAGGCTCCTTTAAGCTCTTATCCTCAGTATCCTCTGACAAATGGTGTAACCAATGATATTTCAAAGGTTGCTGTCGATTACAAGACAGCCTACACCAACGCTGAGCTGAAGATTGATAATGTTCTGCCTTCATCTGCTATCGAGGTTGTTTCTTCAACCAACGATTTAATCTCTTCTGTCGGCGGTAAGGCTGATGAGCACGGTGTGGCAAGCTTCAATATCGCTCCTGTTAATGATTTATCCTTAAAGCAGATTTCTTTTAAGGTTAAGTACTATTCAACCGAAGTCGGTACTAAGGTTTCTGAAGACTTTGTACTTAAGATGGTGCCTTACGCTTTAACCTTGTCTACAAATCCAGAAAAAGATACTTTAACTGGTTATGAAAAGGTTACAGCTATCCTCTCTGGCGGTAAACCTGGTGAAGACGTTACATGGCATAATATCGGTAAGATTGTCATTGTTTCTCAGGAAAGCGATTCTAAGTTTGATGCCAATGGAAATTCTCAGATCGTGATTGCAGGTGCACCTTCAGAAAATAACGGTAATGCTGTTCAGGAAACTGGCTCTATTACAGCCACTGCTATGACAAAGCCTACCTTACGCAAGAATTACAAGGTAGTAACTAATGATTATATGATGGTGGTAACTGCAGCTCCTACTTTCAGCTATCCTTCTGCTGTAGCTCTGACATCTGATTTAAGTCAGGCTGAACTTGATTATAATCGTGAGTACTCCAACGGTACAGCCGTACAGTTGAGTGGCATGGCTGCCAGCAGACCTATCAGAGTTTCTGAGGTAAAAGCTGTCACAAAATCAGGCTCTGACATGTCGCTGCCAGCCTCCACTGTAACTGTAGCTTCAAGAAAAACAGCAACTGACGGTACTGCTAAACTCAATATTGCAAGGATTACTGATCCTGAAATTAAAAAAGTAAAAGTAAAGGTTAGATATCCTTCAACTGAAACTGGTTTTAAAGATTCATCAGAAATCGTACTGCCACTACATACATATAATCTTGCTGTAAACTATGACAAGTCCGAAATCGTGGGCGATGATACCGCTAAGGTCACTGTCTCTGGTGGTAAACCTGGCACTGCTGCATCTATTTCACTTGCAAACAATATCTCAGGTACTGCTCCTGCTACCTTTGACAATTCAGGTAATGCTGTATTTACTGTCAAGGGTGTTTATCCAGATGCTACAAAGGGTTTTACAGGCACAGGTACTGTAACTGCTGCTTCTACTCTTGCATCTTCAAATGTAAGCAAATCTATCAATGTTAAGCTCAATCAGTTTAACTGCAATTTCTCTCAGGGTCCTAGCTTTGCTTATCCTTCAACTGTTGCTACTACAACTACTGAATCTTCAGCTAAACTTGACTATAAGCGTACTTATAACAACGGCTTAATTTTGAAGGATATGGCTCCTGGAAAGTCTATTTCCATTGCTTCTGCTCAATTAGTTAAAGCTGACGGTTCTCGCCAGAACTGGAACGGTGTTACTCTTGCCTCTAATACTGTAGCTTCTGATAAGACTGCTAAACTCAATATTGCTCAGGTTTCTGACTATAACTTTAAGAAAGTTGCTGTAAAGGTAAATTATCCTTCTACTGAAATCGGTCACTTAACCTCTAAAGAGTTTATTCTTCCTCTTTATCAGTACAATCTTGCTATTGCCTCAGACAAGTCCGAAATCGTGGGCGATGATACCGCTAAGGTCACTGTCTCTGGTGGTAAACCTGGGGAGACTGTCGCATGGTCAAATACAGGTTCTGGTAAAATTTTAGACGGAAAATCAACGACTTTTGATGATAAAGGTAATGCTTACGCAACCGTTCAGGGTACAGCTCCGTTTACAGGTACTGTAAATCTTTCTGCCAACACTCTGCAAAAGCAGGTAAATTATTCTTTACCTTTAAAATTATTCATGATCAGCGTAACTACAACTCGTAGTGGAGGAGATGAAGGAGTAGGTGGCATCCTAGCATATATATCAGGATTAAAACCTAACAGTCCTTATACCATAACAGTTGAAACTACCTTTCACATATATTTATATATTAACGGAGGAAAATATGCTTGGTGGCAAAGTTCAGGTTTCAGCGGAGATTGGAAATTTCATGATCAAAGCGGCAACATCTACAACGGAGCACCTTCAAGTTTTACTTATCGTTTAAATAGTGATGGTCAAGGAAAATTTAATATTTATGGTTTTCTTTGTAATGCTGAAGCCCATAGATACCTAACCTCTATGCGATTTACAATAACCTGGAAAGAACAGAATATATCTCAAACAACAGATTGGTATAACGCTTGGAAATAAATGTTAATCAGTAATAATTAATTTTTATAGTAACATCCACACTTGTACCATTATCATTAGATGCACATACACCAAAAGGATCATTCCATGATGTAGCATAAGCAGATAAAGAGTTTATGTTTTTTAAATTTGACTTATCAATCACTGAAGTTTGAGTTTGATCATAACAGGAGTTGTATTCCCCTAAATTACAAGATCCTACTGTTATACCATTTATAGACGCACTTCCAAAATCATCAAAATTACTGATAACAGTGATTGATTTTATAAGACCAGCCTTTATATATGGTGATAATTCAAAACTTTTATTAAGTGATGCTGTTTGACCACATGCGCCAGTTGGTAAGGCTGAACGAAAAGATAAAGATTCCAACCTTTTCACTTTTAATGATACTGAGTTCTTGTTTAATAAGACATTTATAGTACCTGTAAACG
>ERZ1034939.113-NODE-113-length-56412-cov-45.222102_pt1 | contig 56412 bp, 34 predicted proteins | sample MGYA00520626_ERZ1034939 | MGnify/ENA primary metagenome ERZ1034939 (study PRJEB33766, sample SAMN09781751) | gut metagenome | biome: gut microbiome | host: Homo sapiens | place: Madagascar | study: EMG produced TPA metagenomics assembly of the PRJNA485056 data...
CAACGGTAAGAGCCAATTTCTTGTAGTTCATCATTTTGTCGTTTATTTAGTTAGTCATTACTTTTCTGTTTTTTTAGCCTTTCTAGCTGTACATTCAAAACTTTACCCTGCAAAAATAGTGAAAAAAAGCGGAAGCGCCAAGCTTTTCTCCACTTTTCTTAATCTAGACAGCAAAATTATATAATTCGGTTAACTAAATATACACTCCAAGTTAACAATAGCGATGCAATAGGCTGATCTGCCACCCGGCATCTCACGTAGTTTTCAAATAGATTTGCAAAATCTACCGCACACCGCACTAAATCCTCGTATCTCACTATAATACTGGCAGTTATAGCAGTGCGGTGTTGGTCTCAACACCTCACTAACACCGCACAACACCGCACACTTATTTTCGCCTGCCTCAATTTTATAACTATCTGATTATCAGTATGTATTATTTTTCATTCTGCCAAGAAATACAGATTTTAGCAGTGCGGTGTTGTGCGGTGTTAGTGAGGTGTTTAGCCAACACCGCACACCACCATACTCACTATGTCACAGCAAGTTACACCCATCTAGTGCGGTGTGCGGTAGAAAACGCAAACTGTGTTTCTACTGAACGTATCAGAGAGGTCGTTTTCTCTGTATCGGGGATGTTCTGAAATCTCTATCCAGATGTTCAGAAAAGTGCCCTGCCGAGGCACAAAAGTGCCCCTAGTGAGGGCACTTTTGTGCCGTAGTGAGGAACATGTCACAACTTCCTAATCCACTGTAGCTCAGTCTGCTTGTATTCCGAAATATTCATTCAGCTCCTCGATGGCAGCACCCTTCTCATTACCCAAGTCCTTGATGAGCTTACCCTTCTCCAGAAGTAGGATGCGAGAGGAGATGTCGGCTACGAAGTTGAGATTGTGGCTGGAGATGATGACCGTGGTGCCCTGCTCCTTGCAGATGCGCTGTATCATGTGGGCGATAGTCATCTGAGAGGATGGGTCCAGGTAATTGAATGGCTCATCCAAGAGAAGGACTTTCGGTTGGATAATCATCGCTCCGATGATGCCTATCTTTTGGCGATTGCCCTGGGAGAAATCACGGAGATACTTCTTCGTGCCCAGGATCTCATCGTGCATAAAGCCCTCAAACTGAGCCAATCGCTCCTGCAGGGTAGCCTCATCGATGTTGTACACATCGGCGATGAAGGCGAAATATTCCTCAGGAGTCAGGAAGTCGATGAGGAACTTGCCATCTATATAGCTGCCCGTATACTCCTTCCATGCCTCGCTCTCGTTCACCTTCAGTCCGTTGCTCTCCACAAATCCATCATCAGCCTTGATGAGATCGAGGATGAGACGAAGCAAGGTGGTCTTGCCTGCACCATTATTACCTACGAGTCCTATCAACTCGCCCGATGCAACACCCAGGCTTTCGATGTCGAGCACCGTATTGCCATTATATATCTTCTTGAGATTCTGTATCTTAATCATATTACTTTGAACTTTGAATTTTGAACATTGAACTTTATGATTACTTTGAACTTTGAGCTTTGAACTTTGAACTTTATGATTAGTAAAGCTATTGAATTGGCTTTCCCTTCGGCCGCCGAACGTTGTTTCTTCACTCTTCGTTCTTCACTCTTCACTTAATTCTCCTAGCTTTCCATAAACTTTTCCATTCGCTTGTATCTTCTCTGATGGAAGATGGCGGCTAGCTTGGCGATAGCCCACTTGTGGATGAGCACGGCGATGACCGCCAAAGCCACGCTGGTGATGCACCATGCCGTCTCGCCCACATATTTATATATCAGCACCATGATGCCGAGCGGCAAGAGGAAGGCAATGGCATAAAGATTAATCTTCATGTTGGCTCCCTGCATACTAAACATGGAAGTATTGAATATCTCCAAACGGGTGGAGAACAGGCAGGTAGGCAGATTGAAGAGGTTGACGAACACCGCCAAACAGAAACTGCCCAGCAATACCCAACAACTAATGCCTACATTCAGGAAGAGGAATGGAACCGTAAGCACCAATGCCACAGCACTCACGATGACATAATAGTAAAAACAGTTCCGCAACATCTGCTCTATCTTCACAGGCTTGGTCATCAGCCCTTGAAAGAAGTTTGCCTCGATGCCAAACGTCCACTGCGAAAGGCATAGGGATGGCAACAAGATACAGCCTGCCACATAGAGAATGATATTGCCATGCATCTCGGCAGCCTGCTCAGCCGTATCCACAGGGAGGAAGGCAAAGAGATAAGCATCAAAAAGGAATATCAGTGAGACGACGAGCACCATGTTGCGCACACGCTTGGCTCTCATCGTGCCGATATACAGCAAGCTAAAGAGATTGACATCTCGGAATCCACGGAATCGGGACACCTTGCGCTTCTGCTCATTATATATCTTCAGATTGAAGAGATACACCGTCAATCCAGCAAACACAGCCCCGGCAAGCACAAACAAACCGGCGTATGCCATCCACACGGGGAAGAAAGATGCCACAAACATATAGCCTATCAGCAGCGCATACATACCTATCCACCCTAGCGCCAATGGCCACTTGAGCATCCAATCCGAAGCCTTGCGGAGGCAAGTGATATAGATGCCATCCACCAGCGAGAAGGCTAGGAACAGCAGGAAGCAAACGATGGCTTGCGGAATGCTGAGCAAATAGATGAACACTGGGAGAGTGAGCACAGGAAGCACATAATTCCAGAAACTCAGCAGATTAGAGACCAGGAGGAAGCGATTCCACATCCCCTCGGGCACTGGGCGCGACTTCACATAGTCGTCCATCGCCGTCATGTCTCTCTTCATCACCAGTTTCATGATGATGTCGCATATCAACAATCCGATGACGAGTCCCGCACCTATCGTAGCAGGCATGTCTTCTGCGGCTAAACTCCCTCCATTCTCAGTGAAACTCTTGAAGAAGCTCACTCCCATCACCACATAGAGGAAGAGGAGATAAGCTGCCACCACGGCATCACGCTTGTGGAAGTTGCGGCGCTGTTGCAGCCACCATAACCTTAATAGCATTTTCAACATAATTCTATCCATTCTTTGGTTTACGGGTGCAAAGATAATCAAAAATGTTCTATTTTACTAACATTATGAAGGAAATAACCTAAAAATAACAATAATCTAACATTGTGGTAACATATACCAAAAGCCCAACAACAGAGCTATAAAAAGATGTCCCCCAAACACAAAGAGCAATAGTATTTTATATTTAGCATCAAAATTATATATTGTAACCGCATAATTTAAAAATGAAACAATAGCACATACTAAAGATAGCAATAAACTATATATATTCAATTGCATACAAAAAAAACCTATAAAGATACTTGCCAAAAAGGACAATAGCAAAGAGCATAATCCAAAGACAAAGAAGATTATCCTTTGATATATCTTGTTACAAAGACAACACACGTTTACCAAAGCACATAGAATAATTAATAAAGACAACATCCATAAATTGATAAAAGGCAATGCAAGCAGCAAGGCCTGCATTACCCACCAACAACTATATAATATTTTTTTCTTTTTCATCTTTTTCTCTTACGAGTTATTAATTTACCTTTATACTTTTTTTGAAGAATACTAAAAGTAGCTTGTGGAGTATACGGAGTGCTAGGAATCGATACCTTTTGTCCTCCAATATGCATTACATAGTTATCATCAAAAAGACTTATTCCTGCTGCTTTTAAACTTCCTTGTACTACTTGTGCACATTGATTTATCAAAAGATTATATCCTCTTTCTGCTCTCTGAACAAACGCCTTTTTTATAGAAGAATCCTGCTTTGGGGCCGTGGGTAACACATATGCTTCCTCGTAGCCATACCCATTTACTTCATCATTTTTAATTTCCAAATCACTTCCCTTTCTATTATATTCACTATTTAGAAAAGCTTCTGGACTATCAAATGTTTGCGTTCCCATATCATTATAGGGTTTACCTCCTGCCATTCCATTTGTAGCATCATAAATCCAAGTTCCATTCATAGAAAAGTATTGCCAACGTCCCATCTCGTTCTGTACAAGCAAGCCTAAATGCCCAACACCCCCTAACAAATGCAGCACGACTGTACTATCTCCATTTATATCAATAGAATTCAATGGATTACAACTGCAATAGGAATAAGGACTTACATCCATATTTTTCTCCGAATAACGATCTTGAGTCAACAATCTAATCCCATCATACCATCTTGCCCCATAATTAAACCAGTCGAGTCCATGCATTCTGTCAAGTTCCTTTCCATTGTACTTAAAACACTGAACATTGCCACCTATGCTTTCAGCCATCAAACCTCCATAAGGATAATAATGGTTTACTTGCTCCACCTCTCCAGAATCATAGTTCACAACAACACGGTTACTGCCAAGATGATCCTTCAGATAGTAATGGTAAACAACTTTTTCATTGACAAATGTGATGTAACCTCCATCCACCAGCACTTGTTTTAATTCTCCATTCTCATAAATCATATTTTCACAATAATCCAAAATCAACTCTGTACTTGGAAGAGTGGTATGATAAATTGCCCTCAACTTTTTGCCGACAGCATCATACACATAACGAATACTCTTGCCGTTACTAAACAATATGCAAGTAGGCAAGCCCAACGAATTATATTCAACCTTACATATTCCTTTATTCATGTCTTTCGTTAAATTTCCATTTGCATCATACTCGTACTCTATCGATGCAGAAGCATCATCTATAAAATTCCAGGCATCTTTATACGTTGGGGATTCGATTCGATTATCGGCTTTAATCAATTGATTGCCATTGTATACAAAGCTGACATTATCCATCTCGCCAAACGCACCACCATCTTGAAGCCCTTTTCTTCGCAACGAAAGCATATTCCCCATCAAATCATAAGAATAGCTAGCATCATAATGTCCATTAAACGAACCATCCTCTGAGTAAGATGCAGAGAGAAGTCTAGAAAGCTCATCATAACTAAAATCATATTTCCTATTTAACGAATTACTTGCAGTACACCATGACATTGCAGAGATGTTACCTCCATACTGCTTATTATTTCCATCATTATAATTCAATATCTCACTAAAATTCGTAGAAGAAATTCGAGTTAGCCAATCTTTCACATTATAGGTATAAGTTACCACCTCTCTGTTAAATACATTTTGGGATTTCAAACGGCATACCCTATCATATGCATTATGACTCAACATGACAATCGGACCACCTTTGAATTGATGGCGCACCTCGGTGAGACGATCAGCATTATCATAGTCATAATAAACTATTTCCGCCAACTTAAATCCTCCAGCCACGTGCTCATGAAGCATTTTACCCACATTACCTGTATATGTTCTAAAATAATAATACGCATCATATCCTCCTAGCATATTCTGCGAACGTTTTTGAATAAGTTGACCTTTTATATCATAATAAAATACAGTATAAAGAAAATCTCCTGCGTCAGTTGTTACTGCGCTGCCCGTTTGTAAAGTTTTAACATTGCTAGCCTTCACCCCATAACCTGCTTTTGCAACATAGGCTAATGATGCTATAGGCGGGATAGAATCATAAAAATCATAATAGTTCTTCACTGTAAGTTTTCCATCCGTTTGATATACAAGACGACCAAAACCATCATAATTCATCATAGTAAATGAATTTAATAATCTTTGCACGCCAGTTTGCTGAAAGACTGGCCGATCTGCCTCATCATACTTGATGTAAATGGCATCCACACCGGGAAATTTCTTTGAAATACAACGATGACGATAGTCATATACATACAGATAGGCATACTTCAACAAAGCATCAAAACTTTTACATGAATAGGAACCAGAGGCCATGAGCTGTACAACTGCTGCAGGAGGCAAAACAGCACACAAGTCACCTTCTACATCATAAACAAAATAGGTATCAACATCTGTACCATCCATAACTTTTCGAGTCAATATCAATTTGTCCTCGCTATCTTTAAATTCAAAAGTTAGCCTACCATCCTCATCCTTGGTTTTCAATACTCTTAGTACTCCCTCTGGATAATAAGAATTATTAATGATCACATCATCTTCATAAATAAAATTCAAACACTTCAAATGAGGCGAGCTAGAATTACAGAGATACTCGTTGTTCTGTCCTTTACTTTGCATAATCCAAGCTGATCCTGGACCACGTTCCATTGTTTGTCTTCCCAAAGGCGTATTTTCATAATAATACTCAGTAAAGGCAAACGATTCATTATAATCTGTCACATAATCACTTTGTTTCAAATTATAATATTTTCCATCATTATTTGACACTGAAACCTTCTTGCTTTTTTTTGACACTCTTCCAAAACTGTCATAATTGATTGTTTCAACCAAATCTACTCCTTTGTAAGGGGACATATTTACAGAAACTTTCTCTATAAGGCGTCCCAATCCATCAAGATACTGATGTTCTACCACAGTTGTGGAAGGACTCGTATTTCGATAGACAGAAACAAAGTTCTGGTCTAGAGACTGTGCTGTCATATTGGAGACACACAAAAATGTCGACACACAGAACCATATGAGTTTACATTTACTTTTCATTGGCGATAATTATATTTATAGTTATACAAAGGATTATCATCTATACCTTTCTCGGACACTAAACGTCCATAAGCATCATAATTATAATAATATATGTTTCCATTAGGAAAAATCATCTCGGAAATTTTGTACCAAGAATTATAGAGATATGCTGTAACATACCCATTAATTTTTCCAGAAATCAGAGTATGAAGGGATTTTATTTCTTGTTCTGTTAGAGTACTTTTACTCCCCAACTGCGAGACCAAGGGTGACAACACTTTAATTTCATCATACGTAGCACCAACAACTTCCAATACAGGATATTGATATGAATAAGACCAAAGTAAGACCACATGCTCTCCACTAGATTTCACATACTCTAATATATTACCATAAGCATCACGACGTACCACCGCCATTTCTTGATGCCTTGTCCCATCTATATTTTTGCTAAAGAAATTACATGCTACCACTTGCCCATTACTTAACGATGCATAATCTTTATGGAAACCTCCAACAAGTTGAAGCTTTTCCTTTCCACGATACTCACTCATTTCTGTAACCTCAGACAAGGCATTATGTTTCATCAGTTTATCCGCACCCAAAGACTGTTCATCTACAGAATAGTACAGATTCTTCTTTATTTGCATACCAGTACCATCCTGTACAACGACTTGACACTCTTTATAGTTATCATCTTTATATACATAGTTGATTGTCTTAGGATGCATTGGTTTGCCCAAAATATAGTTTGTTTCTTGAACCTTTTCCAAATAATTCCAAACATTTGCTTTAGGATAAATTGACAAACGATAACGGCAGCCCTCAATACTTACTCCATCTAGAAACAAAGGCGTACACTTTGGGAACAACACTTCAGAATATTTCTTTGTACCATAAACATATTGTACCTCTTTAACTAGTTCATCACCTGCAGAGTAAACAGACTGTTTTGTGATTTTGCCATTTAAACCAAAATTAGGATAATAATATAATTCTCCCACTCCAAGTTCCCTATATGGAATATTCTCAAAATCAAATTTTATATAACCATTATTATCTTCATCAAAATTTACATTTTTCTTAATAACAGAAGAATACCCAATGGTTGGAACTCCCATAGACATCAAAGCCATATCAGACTTTTGCGAACCTACAAAAGAATAGTTTATTGTATAAAGGTTTTTACCACTATTTGAGCTATAGTGCAAAGCAAGTTCCTTACGTCTAACCGTGGGAACAAGTAACTTGCCTCCGCTATATTCATAAATAGTTTTGTCTACAAAGTCTGAATTCCGTCCATCATAGTTTGTTATACTTTTTATACGAACACCACCACCAACAGAAGCTCCGCTAGCATCATAACTATCCAAATCTTTTCGGTACGTATAACCAGTAGTTGCACTAATACTGGCCGCAGTTGTATAATCACTAACTACATAAGGAACTGACACATAAATCACATAAACCCCAGCCTTTAGATGACGAGTAAATGTACGTGACATTCCAGGCGTTGAAACTGAAGTAGAAAATACTTCTTTATAATTATTGCCATGAGCACACCATATTGTTGCCGAACAAGGGTGATTTTGAGGATCCTTACTATTTAAATTAACAGAGAATTCAATGTCTTGATCTTCAGATAGTGAAAAACTCTTTCCACCAGGCTTATCTTTCTGCGCAGCTACAGAACTTACCGAGACCTTTGTGGCAGTTTTACATATTGGATGTTCTGCTCTAGGGTAATAATAAGTATCATCAAAATGATGAGACTCAAATTCAAATACAGAATATCCACCTGTAGGATATTCTATCTTTCTTAACATGCCACATTGTACATTTCTTGGAGAAGCTAAACGATTAGCATTCCCTAATTGGCAAATTTCCATCAATGAATTTCCTGAAACCTGATATAATGGACTTGAACAAAAATTATCTTGATTATTAACACCATTATAATACCCCCAATAATCTTGAGACAAAGATGTTACATAAGGAAGTGCAACTTCCTCATTGTATGAAAAAGCATATTTTTTATCATCAATCAAAACTTTGCTTAGCTTGAGTCTTTTTGCAGAATAATTGCCATTTTCCTTTGCACCCAATAAGGCTGTACTTTTACCCTCCCCACGCGACAACTCCATAAAATAGCCATAAGAAAAAACTATTTTGTGTATCTGCACATTACCATTCTTAGATATAACCAAAATATCTTTTAACGATTTCGCACCAGTAATATCTTCTCTATCAGCGTATTCAAGCAACACCTTTTCTTGTAAAGTTTCTATCCCAATAGGGTATACCACATTTTTGTAAACATTAGAATTCACTGGAAGTGAATGAACTCCCAGGAAACTAGACAAATCTGCAGCTCCCCCTCCAGAAATGCTTTCTAATTGTCCCATTGACTGATACAACTCATACTGTCCCTCTTGCGTATGTTGAGCATAAGAAATCGTAATGATATCATTCGGATTAGCACCCTTGATTTCTGTCAAATAAAAACAATCTAGCTGATCATACTCACAAAAGGGGCGGAAAAAATAAGTAAAGCCCCTATCATCAATAATAGATATACTTTTAGGCCATGGAGAACCTAACTCTACATTTACTCTATACTTGCAAGCATTATCATCCAAAATGGTTACTTGGCCTGTCTTCTTATCAAGAGTAAAAGAAATGTCACGACCACAGAAGCTAGCATGAAACACATCTGGCGTATGCATACCATGACTAACATCTGCCATCAACAAGCTTCTCCAATACATTTTCGAAGAATATTGATAGAGTTGGTTTACATTGGCAATTCCTAACCCCAAATCCCAATCAATAACATAATCTTGTGGTATATAAGAAGCATGATACCCCTTAGCTATCATATATAAGGAGTCTAGAAATTCCTTATCAGTTAGAGTCGGTATAGAGGTAAAATCATCTTGACCATTTACCACATGAGTTATACTACCACCCAAATGGAGTTGCCATGACAGCCCCACAGTAGAAGCCTGTTGGCTAACCTTGACTCCCGTAGCATCATATTTTAAACTTATCGGAAGAGAGACATTGCCAGAATTAGCTTCATATAAAGGGATACTGATATCTAAAGTACCTGTATATTCTGAAGTCTCATAAGCTCCATAGGTACCAAGTTCCATAGGAACAGGTTTGTTCTTTTGGAAATCAGGCAACAACATTTCATAAGTTAAAGGTGTTTGGACTGGAGTTTGTGCACTAATCGGCATTGAGAATTGTAGTCCTCCCCAAAAACACATTTTTATAATTATTTTCATGTCCATAAATCTCATTTTATAAAGAAATTTTTCGTGAAAGTTTGTTCATTGGTTACCATATAGAGCACATATTGTCCATAAGGTAAAGTTGAACAATCCAATTTAAACTCATATCCTTCACCAAATAAATTGTTTTGTGTTATAGTTTTATACAAACAACCTTTTGTGTCCGTAAGGAGTACCGTCAAGGATGTTTTTCGTCTTAAATTGCACTTTATCTGTATGGATGACCCTATTAAGCAAGCATTACAAGAAAATTTCCCATCAATTTGATTACTAATAGGATCACTATTTCTGACATTCTTAGAAACACCATTTGACAGTTCTTGGACTTGCTGGGGATAATATTCTACTATTCCGCTTAACGGTTCAGCCCTTTCATTTAAGGACAAAACGTTACAATACATTACTGGATAACGAATACCCGAAGCATACCACCTAAATTCATCTTCTATAAAAGGCGACAAACACTTATTGCCTTCCAAAGAAAGCATTCGATTGGTTTTACGGGTATGAATCAGCATAACCTGATGAATGGTATCACCAGACTCAGTTATAATGCAACCTTGCTTTTCTACACTTGTCTTATAATGGCCTATCAGTTTAAATGGTAATTTATCACAATATATACCTATACCTTCAAAATTACCTTCTATAACACTTTCTGGCATAAAAGAAAAGTTTAAATAAACCTCAGGATAAAAATAATGTACCCTATATTGATTTGTTTCATATCCTAACAGGTATATTTCATTATCGGTTAACGAGAAATAAGTTCTAATACCTTGATGTAGATACAACAAAGAATCACCGACCTCAACATACCTATCAACAAAGCTTTTTGAATTATCTAAAGGTACTATTGTCCAAATATATTTTGAACCAACTTTATCTTCATGGAAAGAGACATGAATTTTGTCAAGCCAATCGCCAGCAAGATAAGAGTTTGCTTCACGACTCAGCACTTGTGCTTGGTTTTGCACACTGAAAGCAAACACAAGAAATACTATGAAGATTATCATCTTATAACACACAGAACAAATTTGGCACTGTTTCATAGGCAATAATAATTTATTCGGCGCAAAGTTAAGAATAAAATTTGATAATACCAAAAGAAAAAACATATATTTTCAAGAAAAAGAAAAAAGTTCCCCAAAAAGAAAAGATATATCACTGGAAAAAAGAAAAAGCAGCATCCCCTCACAGAGATGCTGCTCGATTCAAAACTAACATTAATTCATGTATCAACTATTCACAAAACTATTAAAACCTAAAAAAACGAATCTGTGTAATTGTATTCTTTTTTGGGCTGCTAGCAAAAACTGATTACTCATCAGTCTTCACTGGCAGGATGTTGTCGTCCTCGTCATAGAAGAGAGGAGCTACCTTTACGCTGCGGAGCCAAGTGGTGTCATTAGATGGCACGCAGTCGTGATGGAAGAGATACCACTGTCCCTTGTACTCGCAGATGCTGTGGTGAGTGGTCCAACCTACTACTGGCTCCAAGATGACGCCCTTGTAAGTGAATGGACCATAAGGATTATCGCCCACTGCATAGCAGAGATAGTGGCTATCACCTGTAGAGTAGCTGAAGTAATACTTGCCCTTATACTTGTGCATCCAGCTAGCCTCGAAGAAGCGATGTGGATCGTCGGCAGGCAATACCTTGCCATCTTCATCCACGATGATAACTGGCTTTGGCATCTCGGCAAACTGCTGAACATCATCTGTCATCATAGCCACACGAGATGGCAGTGGGTCTTCCTTACCCTCTGGCAGATGCTCATCTTTCAGAGCCTTGTTGTCCTTATACCACTGGAGCTGACCACCCCAGATACCACCGAAGTAGCAGTAAATCTTGCCATCATCGTCCTTGAACACGCAAGGGTCGATGCTGTATGACTTGCGGATAGGGTCGGCATTAGGAATGAATGGTCCCTCTGGCTTATCAGATACAGCCACACCGAGATGGAACACACCATTATAATCCTTGGCAGAGAAGATGAGATAGTACTTGCCATCCTTCTCCACTACATCATTGTCCCACATCTGCTTCTCAGCCCATGGCACATCCTTCACGTCGAGAATCACACCATGATCGGTTACCTCACCTTCCATCACATCGTCCATAGAGAGAACATGATAGTCTTTCATCTGGAAGTGACCGCCATCATCGTCGAAGCTTTCGCCGCTGTCCCAGTCATGAGATGGGTAAACATACAGGCGACCGTTAAACACATTGGCAGATGGATCTGCCATATAATCCTTTGGGAACAAATATCTTGCTTTCATTGTTATTTATTATTTAAAGAGTTTTACGATTTCCTTCACCACTGGCTTCACCTCGTTGTTGCGGTCGATGAGCAGTGGATAGTTGGTTCTGCCAGGGATAGGCCAGCCATTCAACCAAGAGTGACCATCGTTGACACCCCAGAAGGTAACACGGCTGATGACATCCTTGTGACGCTCTACAATCTTGAAGAGATCGAGATAACGCTGGTTGAAGAGCTTCTGCGCCTTCTTGTCAAGTCCCTTCACGTATGGATTGTACTTCTTCTGAAGTTCAAACTTCTGGCTGATTTCCGCTCCGCCGAATCCTTCCGGATTAGGAAGCATGTTCATATCCAACTCCGTCAGCATCACCTTCACGCCTTCACCAGCAAAAGCCTCGATGCTCTTCTCATACTCAGCATAGTCAGGATAATCAAAACCATTGTGGCTCTGCATACCTACTGCATCTATGCGAAGTCCCTTCGCCTTCAAGTCGCGAACCAACTTACAGATAGCCTCACGCTTGGCAGGCTTAGAAGTAGAATAATCATTGTAATAGAGTTCTACGTTAGGATCAGCCTCATGCGCAAAGCGGAAAGCCAGTTCGATGAACTCCGGACCAATAATCTTATAATATAAAGACTTGCGGTAAGAGCCATCATCCTCGAAAGCTTCGTTCACAACGTCCCATCCCTTTACTCTACCTTTATAATGAGTAACCACATTCATGATGTGATTATACATTCTGCCGATGAGCACTTCACGGCTTACGAGGTTTCCCTTATCATCTGTAAACATCCACTTAGGTGGCTGAGAGTGCCATACCAGACAGTGACCTATCAAGGTCTTGCCGTTCTTCTCTGCCCAGTCAGCGAGTTTATCACCATCAGTAAAATCAAAGCGATTCACCTCTGGATGATTCTCCTCGCCCTTCATGCAGTTCTCTGCCACTACCTGATTAAACTGTTCCTTAACAGTAGCCTCCTCTGCAGGCGAATGTCCATTCACAAAAGCTGTATCTACGGCAACACCTATCAAGAAGTGCTTGCCTAAAGTGCTCTGTAATGATGGTATCTGGGTATTGCCCTTCTGTGCGAAAGCAGCAGAAGCGAGCAGTAAGCCCATTGCCAAAGTTGTTATCTTTTTCATATTGTTCCTTATTTTAATATTAATTATTTTCTTGCTGATGACGAGCCTCAATCTTCTTGTTGATGTCGTCAATAACCTCATCGCTCAACTCATACTTAGAGATGATGAACATTGCCAAACCGAGCAGGATGGCTGGGATAACGCATACCAACCAGCGGATGCCTTCCTGTGCCAAAGGAGACTGTTGCTCCAGATCGTTCATAAAGTAAGCACCTGCTGCATTGCCCACAGACATCATGGCAAAAGCTGTGATGAAGAACAAAGCAACGATACGGAGAGGACGGTTGTGGAAGAATTCTGTCCACAGGTCGCTCACCTTCACGTTCTTGGTTTCCTTCTCGTCCATCACCACGCGCTCCTTGGTCTGGGTAAAGCAGAATACCAGAAGGGCGAAACCTACCAGAGCATAGATCAGCATGGCAACAAACCAAGCATTACTGTCGGTAGGAAGCGAATTGCTCTCTTGAGCTGCCGCTGCCTGATAACCGGTCCATGCAAGAACGGCACCAGGAACAACACCACCCAAAGCCATACCTGCCTTATAGAAGATACCGGTCAAGGCATTGACGATACCGGCAATACGCTTGCCGCTGGTATATTCTGCAAAAGAGATGACCTCAGGAATCAATGCCCACATATATCCTGTAGCCACGATAACACCTGTTGACTTGATGAACTGTGCAATATAAACCAGCGTGATATGATCCTTTACAGGTCCCATCTTGCTGATGAAATAAAGCATCGCCATACCCACGATAGCCACAGTAAGGAAGATGTAGAACATATTCTTCTTGCCCACCTTTTTCTTGATGGCAGGAACCAGCGGCATAAAGATGAAAGATGGCAAAGAGCCCAAGCCCATGAAAAGCGCCATCTCAATAGGGAGATCCTTGGCTGCTGCGAGCATGGCTACCAGGATTGGAACACCTGCCGATACACAGAGTCCACCCACATTTGCCATGAACATACGTACAGAAGTAAGAATGGTTATCTCGTCTGTATCGCGAGTCAAAGATGAATTCAATGCTCCGTAAGGCACATTAATCAATGTATAGAGCATAGACAAGCCCACGTAAGTTACGTAAGCATAAATCAACTTAATGGTATCTGTCTGTCCCTCCATGCCATTCCAGAAGCAGAGGATGGCGAGCACGGTAAGAGGCAAACCTGCCAATACGAGGTAAGAGCGATACTTACCCCAACGTGGATTGTGCTTATCCACGTAGGTTCCCACCAATGGATCCCAGAGCACATCCACCAAGCGAACCACCAAGAACATGGTGGCTGCTACACCTGGATTGAGTCCGTAGATATCAGTGTAGAAGAACAAAAGATACATACAGATGGTCTGGTAGATGAGGTTTTGAGCCAAGTCGCCAGATCCGAATCCGATGCGTTGTAGCCAATTCAGTTTGTAGAATCCCTTGGATTCCTGTGATACAGTTGTCTGTTCCATATTTATCAAGTTAGGAGTTAGGAGTCTGGAGTTAGGAGTTTTTCTCCTCTTCATCTTCCTATACATTATTATATTAATATTTACATAACTATTTAAGCTTTTCTGCGGCAAACTTGCCCATTGCCTCATATCCCTTTGGATTGAGGTGGAGCCAGTCGTCAGAATACTCAGTCTTGAGGCGCTGTGGGTCTTGTGGATCGCGTACCAATTCGTCAAAATCAATGATTTCATCGAAGTATCCGCTCTTTCTGATCCATTCATTCACCTCCTGGCGAACTGCCTCATGCCAGTAAGAATACCAGCCGTTGCCCTTGGTTGGGGTGATGGTAGCGCCATATACCTTGATGCCCTTAGCCTTCGCCTTGGCTATAAGCACCTTGTAACATGCCTTCAGGGTATCGGCTAGATGCTCATAGTTGCCACCCGAGCAGCCAATATCATTGGTTCCTTCGAAGATAATAAGCTTATCCACACCCGTCTGTCCCAGGATATCACGGTCGAATCGCTTCATGGCAGGCTCGCTCAGTCCGCCTTCCACTACACAGTTGCCACCGATTCCGAGGTTCAATACCCCGTATGGTTTCTCTGCATTCAGTGCATCAGAGAGAACATCCGTCCAGCGATTCTGCATATTGGTGGTACTGCCACGACCGTCTGTGATGGAATTGCCAAGCACAGCCACTACAGGAGTTGTCTTGCCTGTCTTCACATCAATGGCAGAGAGATTGTACCAGTGGTCTACCTTCTCACCATCCGCAAAGCTCTTATCCATAGGTTTGGCTGTGCGCACGGCAGAGTTTACTATATAAGAGGTAGTGCGAGAGCCACGATGAGATGTCACATTCACTGGCATCTGCTTGCCATAGTCAATGGTGATGGTGAGTCGCTGCCCTGCTTTCAGGTCATATTTCAAATCATCAGAATAGATAGCCTTGCCGGGAGCAATGGTTACATTCTTCTTGCCATTAAACTTGAGATACTTCGCCGTCTTGGCTTTGATGCCCCAATTGGCAGGCACATCTGTATCGGCAACATACACCGATTTGATTTCTACGGGTTCCTTGCTAAACTCATTGCTCAACTTGAGTCGCATCTCACTGCCACCAAAAGACACATGGATGATTTGTCGGCAAGAGCGATTGCTCAAGCTTTCCTTAGGCATATCTCCCTTGCCCGTCCATTCCACGGCGGTAGCCCAAGTACCTTTCCATACATTCTGGGCGAAAGCCACGGAGCTAGAGGCTGCCAGCATAAGTACCAAAGAGCAGATCTTTATCGTTTGTTTATTCATTGTTATTACGTTTTTTAGTTTCTATTTCTAGTTGACGTTGCAAATTTACTAAAAAGTATCCAAACCAGCCTCCAATTCTAGTTACCAGAATATTTCTATTTGTTTCATAATTCGAAAAACGCCCAAAAAGATAAAGAAACAAAAGGAAACGATACATATTCTTTCGTTTTTATTTGTTGCTTTCAGAGTTTTTTACTACTTTTGCAGACGTAACACCTAATTACATCATATAGCAACGAATAAAAGCTGAGACATGAAGTATACGAAACATTGCATCACAGCCCTCTGTGCCATCCTCATCTCGCTCTTGGTTTGGGCAGACAGTGGCGAACTCTTCACATCAGGCAAGCTATCCAGCTCGCTTATCAACTGTATTGTGCAAGACAAGTACGGCTACATCTGGATAGGAACGGAGTATGGACTGAGCAAATTTGATGGCTATCGCTTCACCAACTATCTGCACGATGAAGAAGATAGCACCTCCATCACTGACAACATCATCTCAGACTTGCTCGTAGACAAAAAGGGCAATCTGTGGATAGGTTGCGCCAAGGGATTGATGCGCTACAATTATGAGAGCAATAACTTTAGCCGTCTGAGATTTCCAGACGGCAGGAAGCCTCGTATCTATTCGATGGTGGAAAGCCATCTCGGCGACATCCTGCTGGGAACAGCGGGCTATGGTCTGTATTCCGTAAAAAACAATGCCAAAGGAAAGTCGAAAGACAATACCTTTTATATAAAGCAAGAACGCCAATACGCAGAGCGCGACTCTGACGTATTCTTCACCCATATCTATGAAGACCAGCACCACTACTTGTGGCAGAGCAGCCACCTGAGCACCTTTACTCGTTTCATTGAGAACAAAGGACGCATCCTGCGCAAGGACTTCACATCCCCATACGGAGCACCTGTAGCATTCATCCAGCATCGCCCACAAGCTATGCTGATAGTCTGCATGTATGGCATCGTATACTATGACTACAAGACGGGGCGCATAGCCGATGCGGGCTATGACTTCGGCATCTACAAGAACAATGTAACTATCAACAATGCCACCTTCGACCACGAGGGCAATCTCTATATCAGCACCTCTGAGCACGGAGCCTTGCTCATCAAGAAAGGCAGCAACAAGGTGGAACAGCTGGAAAACAGCAATAGCAACTTCAATCTAGCCACCGCCTTCGTCAACGATATCATCGAAGACAAGGACAACAACCTCTGGATAGGTTGCTACAAGAAAGGTCTCTATCTGCTCAACCAGCGCCAGCAAGCCTTCAACTCATGGAGTTTCTCAGCACAAAACTATATCATCGGCAGCAGCGTATCGAGCATAGCGCCGGGCAACAATGGCGAGACTTGGTGTACCGTGCAAAATAGCGGTGTATACTGTTTCGATGCCTCAGGCAAGATCATCGCCCACCCACAATCGCCAGCTGGCACCTGCATCATCTTCAAGGACCGCCGTGGCGAATACTGGATTAGCAACGGTAGCGCACTCTACAGTTATAACCCAAACACTGGTGCTTACCAGCAGAAGCTGACCTTTACCAGTGCCGGCATCTACTGCATGACCGATGACAACGAGGGCAATCTGTACATCTCCGTATACAGCAAGGGCCTATATATATATAATGTAAAGAGCGGTGAGACCAAGGTTCTCAACATGCGCCAGCGTGGAGGAAAGGGTTATCTCTGCAACGACTGGGTGCGCAGCATGGCACTCGACCATACGGGCCATCTCTGGATAGGCACCTCGAATGGCGTATCATGCCTCAACACCAAGACCATGAGCTTTAAGGACTTCGGATGGCACAACATTCTGAAAGACCGCCAAGCCAACGGCATCTGCGAAGGCAAGAATGGCAACATCGTCATCGGTACAGAAGAAGGACTCTACCTCTTCAATCGCAAGGACAACAAGATATCAGAGTTTCCTCATTCAGAGATGCTCAAGGGCAAACAAATCTCAAGTATCCTCAAAGACCAAAAGGGCGACTACTGGATCAGTACCACCATGGGAATCTGGCAGTATGACCACAAAAACGCCCATTTCATCGGACATATCAATGGCAATGGACTCACCACACGTGAATACGCCCTAGGCTCTGCCATGCATACCAGCGACGACCGAATCGCCTTTGGAACTAGCGATGGAATCACTACTTTTTATCCAGAAGTGGTAAAAGCCAACAAGTCGGAGCTGGGCAATGTATACCTTACTAACTTTATCGTAGACGGCAAGTCGATCAATAACTTAGCCGATGAGTTCTCGATTCCATACTCACAGAATTCATTCACGCTGGAGTTCTCGCTGCTTAACTACAAGAACACCGACAACATCAGCTTCCAATATCGCATCAACGAGGGCAAATGGAATAGCACCAATGAGGGTAGCAATGCCGTATCATTCAACAAGCTGAAACCTGGCACATACACCCTCGAAGTAAGAGCCTGCAGCAATGGCAGCTACTCCAAGCACTCCACCATCCACACGATTACGGTGTGCGACCCATGGTATGCTTCCATCTGGGCTTACTTAATCTATGCCCTCTTGGCAACAGGACTTATCATCTTTGTGATATATACGTACGAGCGCAAGCGCAAGGCAGACCTGGAAGAGACTAAGATGCAATTCCTCATCAATGCCACCCACGACATCCGCTCACCGCTGACCCTGATTATGGGACCACTCAACAAACTGAAAGAGAAGCTGACCGCTCCTGAATACAAGCAAGACATCGACACCATCGACCGCAATGCCCAGCGCCTGCTGCTACTGGTAAACCAGATTCTGGACGAGCGTAAGATAGATAAGAACCAGATGCACCTGCACTGCCAGAAGACCGACCTCAAGGAATTCTTGCGCGGCATTCTGTCGCTCTACCAGTTTAACGCTCGAGAGCGTAGCATTACCATGGAGCTGAAAGAAGACAGCAGTCTGGAAGAAGGCAACACCCTGAAGGTTTGGATAGACCGCATCAACTTTGACAAGGTCATCTCCAACCTGCTCTCCAATGCCATGAAGTATACCTTCGATGGCGGAGACATCACCCTCGTGATGGGCAAGGACGATAAGAATGCCATCATCAAGGTAATGGACACCGGCATCGGACTGGCAGAAGAAAAGACCGACAAACTCTTCGATCGCTTCTATCAAGGTCGCACATCAAGCGATCTGCACATCGAAGGAACAGGTATCGGACTAAATCTCTGCAAGGCTTTCGTGGATATGCACGGAGGAAAGATCAAGGCTTACAACCGCACAGACGGCATCAAGGGCTCGTGCTTCGAAGTCAGCATACCATTAGGTAAGGAACATCTGCAACCAGAAGAAATCTTGACGGAAGAAAAGGCCAAAATAGCCGATTCCATCGGTAAAAAGTCGCAAGCTAACCGCAACTTCAACATCTTGATAGTAGATGATGACGCAGAGATAGCACATTATATAAAGACAGAACTGAGCGACTGGTATCGATTCGAACATGCCTGCAACGGCAAGGAGGGCTTGAAGATGCTCCTCACAGGAAAATACGACCTCGTCATCAGCGACGTGATGATGCCAGAGATGGATGGCATCACCATGCTCAAAAAGATCAAGGGCAACTCCAACATCAGCGACATTCCAGTCATCCTGCTCACCTCTAAGAGCGAAGTGGAAAACCGCTTGGAGGGACTGCGCAAGGGAGCAGATGCCTTCCTCGCCAAGCCTTTCAATATGGAAGAGCTACATATTCTGATAGACAATCTGGTAGATAATGTACGCCGCATACGTGGTAAGTATAGTGGCGCACAAGGCCAAAAAGCCAAGATAGAGCAGATACAGGTGAAGGGCAACAATGACGCCTTGATGGAACGCGTGATGAAATACATGAACGAGCATCTCACCGACCCAGAGCTCAACGTAGAGAAACTCACTGAAGAGGTAGGCATCAGTCGCGCCCAACTGCATCGCAAGCTCAAGGAGATAGCAGGCGTTTCTGCCGGTGAATTCATCAGAAATCTACGCTTGGAGCAAGCCGCCCGACTCATCGAAGAGGGACAGATCAACATCACCCAGGTGGCTTACTCAGTAGGTTTCAACAACCAGGCCCATTTCTCCACCGTGTTCAAGAAACACTACGGAATGTCGCCTAGCGAATATGCCGAAACAAAAAGAAATGAGAAATAAACATCTATATTATATATAATAAGGTATTTTTTCGTATCTTTGCAAACGAATAAACAACATTTCGTAACTAATAATCGCAAAGATATGAAGAAATACCTTATTTCGTTGATGATGCTACTCGGCTCGTTCTCGGCACAAGCGCAGAACGACGGCTCATCATTGTGGTTTGGCAAGGCATACGCCAACTCCTGCCAAGTAACCACATCCATCACTGACAATGCCACCGTGAAGATTGCTCAGCAAGAGCTGGAGAACAACTGGAGAGGCAAGAATGTGGAGCTGAAACTAGACAAGAGTCTCAACCTAGGCGAAGGCTACAAGCTCTACGCCCGTCCTGCCCACCAAGGCGACAACATCCAGTATGAGGCAACCATTACGGCAAGCACTCCCATCGGCCTGCTCTATGGCGCATACGAGTTGATCCGTCTGCAAAACACAGATGCCTACAACACTGGCAGCGGCAAACAGCAGAACTTCAGCAAGACCATCGATGAGACAGAAAAGCCACAGGTAGGTCTGCGCATCCTGAACCATTGGGACAATCTGGATGGCAGCATCGAGCGAGGCTATGCAGGCAAGAGCATCTGGAAATGGGAAGACATCAAACTGGGCAAAAACGGCAAGGGCGGCAGCATCAGCAAGAGTTTGCACGACCGCCTTATCACCTATGCCCGCGCCAATGCCTCACTGGGCATCAATGGCAGCGTGCTCAACAATGTGAACGCCTCTCCCAAGATGATGACTGCCGAATATATTAATAAGGTGAAGGTCATCGCCAACATCTTCCGCCCTTACGGCATCCGTGTATACCTCAGCATCAACTTTGCTTCGCCTATGGCACTGGGCTATACCAAGACTGCAGACCCATTGGATAAAAAGGTACAACAGTGGTGGAAGAAGAAAGCAAAGGAGATTTATGCTGCCATTCCAGACTTTGGCGGATTCCTGGTAAAAGCTAATTCCGAAGGACAACCTGGTCCTGGCGATTACCACCGCACTCATGCCGAGGGAGCCAACATGCTGGCAGACGCCCTCAAGCCATACGGCGGCATCGTGATGTGGCGCAGCTTTGTATATGGAGCCAACCACAAGGGCGAGGACCGAGTAAAGCAAGCCGTGAGCGAGTTTAAGAATTTGGATGGCAAGTTCAGAGACAATGTCATCTTACAGTCCAAGAATGGTCCGCTCGACTTCCAACCTCGTGAGCCATACGCTCCTATCTTCGACAATATCCAGAAGACTCCTCAGATGGCAGAGCTTCAGATTACTCAGGAGTATCTAGGTCAGTCCAAGCATCTCGTATATCTAGCCCCAATGTGGAAAGAGTTCTTTGATTTCGTCAATCCTAACAAGCTGAAAGGCATTGCTGGCGTAGCCAACATCGGCGACGATGCCAACTGGTGTGGCCATCCATTCTCACAAGCCAACTGGTATGCCTTCGGCAGATTGGCATGGAATCCTGCGATTTCATCGGAAGAAATAGCCCACGAATGGCTCGTACAGACCTACGGCAACGATGACGAGAAGTTTACCAAGCCTGTAGAGATGATGATGATGACCTCTCGTGAAGCTTGCGTCAACTATATGATGCCACTGGGATTGCACCACATCTTCAAGTTCGACCACCACTATGGTCCGGAGCCAGACGGTTTCATCGCCAGTTACCCATTGGAATGGTGCCCTGTATACTATCACAAGGCAGATGCACAAGGCATCGGATTCGACCGTTCATCCAAGGGCACGGATGCCGTGGGGCAATATCCAGAGCCTTATCGCAGTCAATATGATAACATCGAAACCTGTCCAGAGGAATACTTGCTTTGGTTCCATCATGTACCTTGGACCTACAAGATGAAGTCTGGCAGTACCCTGTGGGAAGAACTCAACATGAAATACAACATGGGTGTATCCATGGTAGAAGTTTATCGTGACTACTGGCATACCAGTGCCAAACCATACATGAAAGGCCATGAGGCGGAATGGCAAATGACCGACTCACTGCTCAATGTGCAGTTGGAGAACGCCAAGGAGTGGAGAAACGTTTGTCTGAAATATTTTCAGACGTTCTCCAAAATGGAAATAGAATAGACAAAACAACTTATATATAATAAGGTGTAAACAATGCGTTTTTGAAACAAAAAAGGGGGATATGGCGTTGCATATTCCCCCTTTTTATGTCTAATACCACTCATTTGTTACGAGATGAAACAAACAGAAACACCGATGCTACATAAGTTAACGGCACTTAAGAAATAAAAATATAACTTTGCAACCGAAACCAATTAGCAAAAGAATAAACAACAAAATAATAAACCAATTAATTAAACCAATTAATCATGAGACATGCAGGTAATGCTTTAAAGTACCTGTCATTGCTATTTGTGTTGATGCTCTTCCCTAGTGGGGGGATCTTCGCTCAAGGCAATCAGATCAAAGGTACAGTCGTCGCTGAGGATGGCCCAGTCATCGGAGCGACAGTTCGTGTGAAAGGTTCGCCTAATGTGGCAACAGTTACTGACCTAGACGGTAACTTTGTACTTAAGGCGGCTAAGGGTGCAACCCTTCAAATCTCTTATCTTGGCTATAAAGATAAAGAGGTGAAGGTAGGCAACGGCCCTATTGACGTAACGCTGATCGCCGACGCTCAGGCTCTGAGCGAGGTGGTAGTGGTAGGTTACGGTCAGATGAAACGTGCCGACTTAACGGGTTCTGTTGCTTCTGTTGGCGAGAAAGCCATTGAGAAGTCTGTAGCCACCAGTATCGACCAGGTTCTCCAGGGTCGTGCTGCCGGTGTGCAGATCCAGGCCAACACAGGTACTCCTGGTGGTAGCAACACCATCCGCATCCGTGGTACGAACTCACTCAATGCCACATCACAGCCTATCTTCGTTATCGATGGTGTCATTATCGACTCAGCAGGCAGCGACGATGGCAACTCCAATCCACTTTCCCTTATCAACCCTAGTGATATCGTGAGCATGGACATCTTGAAGGATGCCTCTGCTACCGCTATCTATGGTTCGCGTGCATCCAATGGTGTCATCATGATTACCACCAAGCGTGGTCAGAGTGGTGAGGCTAACATCACATACGATGGTTACGTAGGATGGCAGGCTATGCCTGGCAAACTCGACGTGATGAACCTCCGTGAGTATGCACAGCACTACAAGGACATCACTGATGCTCAGATCAAGCCAGCATCCAGCACATGGATTCGTGGCGACTTGATGGGCAAAGGTACTGACTGGCAGGATGAATTGTATCGCAAGGCTCTCATGACTAGCCACAACGTAAGCATGAGCGGTGGTAACAAGGACATCACCTACGCCATCAGCGCAGGCTATCTGGATCAGGATGGTATTGCCATCGGTTCTGGATTCAAGCGCCAGACACTCCGTGGTAACGTAGACGCTCAAATCAAGAAGTGGCTCAAGGGCGGCATCAACTTCTCTCTTGCCGACAGCAAGCAGCAGACTTCTTCCACCTATAATATTATTATGACTGCGCTGACATCTCAGCCATCTGTAGCCGTACGCAACCCTGAGGGCAAGTACGACGGTCCTGATGACCAGTGGATGCCAGACAACCCTGTGGCTCTTGCTGAGATTACCGACAATCACAACAAGAAGACCAACTTCCGTGTCAATACTTACTTGGAGGCGACCCTCATCAAGGGCTTGACTTTCAAGACAGAGCTTTCGGCTGATTATAACTTCAACAACTATTATTATTATCAGCCAGACTATCAGTTTGGTGTAAAGACTAATGATGTTCGTACAGGTAGATGGACCAAGAGCAACTCTAAGTATTGGTCTTGGCGCAACATCCTCACATACGCCAACACCTTTGGCAAGCACAACATGAACATCATGGTAGGTCAGGAGATGAGCCACAACCACTGGGAGAATCAAGTGGGTTCTACCACAGGTTACCTTTCCAATTCTGCCACCGACATCTCTGCAGGTAGCTACGCCGACAGCCGCGCCACTGGTTATCAGAACAACACAGCCTTGTTCTCATACTTCGGTCGTGCCTTCTATAGCTTCGACGACCGCTATCTCTTGACTGCCACTATCCGCCGTGATGGTAGTAGCAAGTTTGCCGAGGGTCATCGCTGGGGTTGGTTCCCATCAGCTGCTTTCGCATGGCGTGTTAGCAACGAGAGTTTCTTGAAGGACAATAACGTCATCAGCAACTTGAAGCTTCGCTTGGGTTGGGGTGCCACAGGTAACCAGAACGTAGAAGACTGGGCTTATACCGCCCTGCTCGCTACTTATACCACTCCTTGGGGCGTAGGTGTACTGAACGCTAACAATGCCAACCCTAACTTGAAGTGGGAGACCACCTACTCTACCAACGTAGGTATCGACCTCAGCCTCTTTAACGGTCGCATCGAGTTTATCGCCGACTGGTACTATAAGAAGACCAAGGACTTGCTCTTGAAGCTCGACCTTCCTGCCTTCTTGGGCTCTGGTGCCGGTTCTGGCTATGGTGTAGCTAGCAACCCTTGGGGTAACATCGGTAGCTTGCGCAACACCGGTCTTGAGTTTACCTTGAACACCGACAATATCGAGGCTAAGGGATTCTCTTGGCGCACCAATGCCGTACTCTCCCTGAACCGCAACAAGGTGGTTTCTCTCGATACCGCCACTGGTACTCTGCCTAAGACTCTCCAGATTGGTTCTGAGACAGCTACCGTTACCAATACCATCGTAGGTCAGCCTATCGGACAGTTCTGGGGCTACAAGGTTATCGGTCGTTTCGACAAGCCAGAGGACTTCTATTACAAGGATAAGGACGGCAACGTGAAGCAGGTAGCTATCCCAGAGGGTAGCAAGATAGCAGAGAATGGAACATGGCTAGGCGACTATATCTTCGCAGACCTCAATGGCGATGGTGTCATCAACAACGACGACCAGACCTTCATCGGCAATCCTGAGCCTAAGTTTACTTGGGGTTTGGGCAATACCTTCTCTTATAAGGGCTTCGACTTGACCATCCAGTTCAGTGGCTCTTACGGCAACAAGATACTCAACTACGGTCGCCGCAGCTTGGAAGTTTCAGGTTCTACCTCTAACCTCCTGAAGACCGTGATGAACTATGCACGAGTAGAGAAGATAGACCCTAATGGTCCAGACGACTATCGTAACTATCACGTTACCAACCCAGAGACTATCCAGCCTCGCCTCTACACCTCAAGCGGTAGCAACCGCAACGACCGTGTGAGCGATGCATACGTAGAAGATGGTTCATACATCCGTCTGCAAAACATCTCACTCTCTTACACATTGCCACGTACCTGGCTCAAGCACATCTACTTGACCAACGTGAAGATTTACTGCAACCTCCAGAACGTACATACTTGGACCAAGTATGATGGCTACGATCCTGAGGTAGGTAGCCTTTGGGGCAATGCCTTGATGAATGGTATCGACTATGGTCGCTATCCTTCACCACGCATCTACACCTTCGGCTTGAATGTAACATTCTAATGATAAGAAAGGAGACTACAATATGAAAAAGATATTATTATATACAGCAGCTTTGGCAGGCGTCCTTTCGTTCAGCAGTTGTGCGGAAGACTTCCTGAAGCAAAAGAACACTTATCAGTTGAGCCCAGACAACTACTATGACTCTGATAACGCAGTAGAATCTGCCACTTACCCACTCTACAACTACGTGTGGTTCGACTTCAACGATAAGTTCTATTATGGTATGGGCGATGGACGTGCCAATAACATCACGGCACAATACTCCAACTACATCTACCCTTATACCAACTTCACTGAGAACTCACTCTCACAGGGATTGAGCGAGGCATGGGGTTCACTCTACTCCGTGGTATCACAGAGCAACAACACCATCAACAACCTCCTCACCAAGTGTACATCTGGCGTGAGCGAGACCGCCAAGATACAGGGTATAGCCGAGGCCCGCTTCATGCGTGGTTTAGCATACTGGTACATCGGAACCCTCTGGGGATGCGGTATTATCTATACCAACACCTCAGATATGGTAAACAACTATGTGGTTCCAGCACAGCCTCGTGAGGATGTGATTGAGTTCGCCATCCGTGATATGGAGTATGCTGCCAAGCATCTCCCTGCCACTCAGGGACAGGCAGGACGTGTCAACAAGTACACCGCATACGGTATGTTGAGCCGTCTCTACCTCTCTATGGCTGGTTTGACCACCAGTGGAGCTTACGATGGCACCAACATCGCCACCGACTTCAACCGTGGCACTCGCAATGAGTACTATCTCGACTTGGCAAAGAAAGCAGCCCTCAAGGTGATCAAGGAGAGCAGCTACAAGCTTCTCGACAACTACGATGACCTCTGGAGCTACAGCAACATCAACAACAACGCCGAGGCTATGTTCCAGCTTCAGTTCATCAAGGGTGATGGCGCAGGTGGTGCAGGACAGAGCATGACCCGCTTCCTTGCTTGGAGCACCATGGTTGGTGATACCAATGCTTGGGGTGGAGCCACTTACTGCTCTTACGACCTCTGGGAAGAGTTCTCCAACTATGATGACGACAACCTCGGAACCAAGGGAATGGTGGATACCAAACGTCGCCACAACTCAGTAGCTTTCTATGGTGAGGAATACCCAGAGCTGAGCGCTGACCCATCAGATCCATACATCTACGGTATAACCGAAAGCCCAGGCAGCCAGGGTGCCAACGTCAAGAAGTATGTCATCGGTACTAAGAAGGTGAATGGCTTCAGTGTGCCAAACAACTCTGGTATCAATACCTATATGATGCGCCTTGCCGAGGTTTACCTCAACTATGCAGAGGCTATACTTGGCAACAACGAGAGCACTACCGATGCCGATGCTTTGAAATACTTCAATGCCATCCGCAAGCGTGCTGGTATGCCAGAGAAGAGCAAGATTAGTTACGAGGACCTCCGCCACGAGAACCGTGTAGAGTTCGCCTTCGAGGGTTTGTATTGGTACTATCTCGTACGCCGTGGTTACTATCAGCAGCAAGAGGTGGTTAACTACTGCAATGCTCAAAGCCGCAATGCCAGCTACTTTGATAGCAGCACCCACGAATACAAGAGAAGCAAGGAATATGTTGCTCCAGGTGCAGGTGTGGCTACAGCAACAGCCAAGAGCTTGACATTGCCTATGGCTGATACCGACCAGACCAAGAACCCTAACTTGAAGACCGATGCCAACGGTAATATCAAGACAGTGAAGTATGAGTTTGGCGAGCGTGAGATTGACGAGGCCACCCTCTTCGACTAATCCCTATAAGGCAAACAGAGTGAATATCATTAACAGATAATAAAACGATTAAGATCATGAAAAGATATATATATAATAAGGTAGAGAAGGCACTCAAGGGATTACTCCCCTTGATGTTGCTCGCCCTCGTCCCATCGCTCACATCATGTAGCGACGACGATGACAACCAATCTGCCACCATGACCATCAACAAGATTTTCCTAGAGGATACCAAGGCAGAAGATGGCAACTATGACCGAGAGGTAGAGTTCGCTCGCTTGGGACAGACCCTCCGCATCGAAGGTTCAGGCTTCTCTGGACTGAAGAAGATCTACGTAAATGGTTATGAGACCTACTTCAACAATGCGTTGATGACAGATAATAACATCTGGGTAACCCTCAACAGCAAGACTCCTGTGAGCAAGGCTGATGAGAGCGTACGCAACACCATTCGCTTTGTGAAGGACAACACAGAGACTACTTACAAGTTTACCATCCGTGCTTCTGCCCCTGTTATCTCCAGCATCGACAACACCCTGCCACAAGCAGGCGAGACCGTCAAGATTACAGGTGCCAATCTAGATGGAACCACCAAGGTTACCCTTCCTGATGGAACAGAGATAACAGATGGCATCGTGAATGATGAGGAAGACGGCGAATGGATCACCTTTACTATGCCTAGCGGTGTAGCTGATGTAAGCGGTAGCATCACTACCGAGGGAGCCAATGGTACAGCCAAATCTCCAGCTTACTTCAACAACAACGACTGCTACGTCATCAACTTTGATGGCAAAGGCGCACAGGGCGGTTGGAGTGCTACCTTCAAGGCAGAGGATTTGGTAGACGACCCTTTGAACTCTGGTCGTGGCAAGGTAATTCAGATTATCCCAGAGAGCTATCTCGCTGAGAATCCTGACGGTGTGAAGGCAGGTGTAGCCAGCATCAAGGGCTTCTGGACAGCAGGCAATGACAATGCTGATGATGACTGGAGCCGCATGACTCAATTCATCCCTGGCTCTACTCCACTCGACTCCGTGGCTCTCCAGTTTGATGTATATTGCCCAGAGGAATGGGACTTGAGCGGTCAGATAGAGATTACCCTGCAGAACAACCTCTCCAACTATGGTTATGGCTCAGGTTGCACAGTCTATAACAAGGACTATCTCAACCAGGCATACGCATGGGTGCCATGGCTCGACCGTGAGACAGGCAAGAACAAGCCATTCACCACAGGCGAAAGATGGCAGACCATCACAATCCCACTCACAGCGTTCGGTAACTACACCAACACTGAGTTGACATGGTCATTCCAGAACGTCATCGACGACAAGAATGGCGGCAGCTACAAGAACTTCGGTATCTTGTTCTGCAACCCAGACTTGAAGTGGGATAAGGATGCAGAAGATCCAGACTATCCATCACAGCTCTTCAACAAGAAGATCTACTTGGATAACTTCCGCATCGTGCCTACCACAGCCATCACCATCTCCGACTTCTAAGGGAGCCCTGAGAGAAGGCATCAGATTTATTAATCTTTAAAAGAGAAACAATGATGAAAATCACAAAGATAATGATACCAGTAGTAGCATCAGCGATGCTACTCACTGGTTGCGACGACCAAATCATGCAGTGGGGCAAGCCTGCCGACCACGCCGATGTGACAGCAGCCGACATTCCGCTTGCCGTGAAGGAGGTTATCGCCAACTACGACAATATCAAGGACTATGCCAGCCAGTACACCCCTAACATGGCCATAGGTATCGGTATGGGCGCAGATATGTACGTAAGCAATGCCAACGGCGAAGGCGACCTGGCCAATGCCAACTACCAAATGTTTACCCCTGGCAACGCTATGAAGGGTGATGCTATGCTAGGTAACAGCGGCACCATCAACTTTGCCACGGTAGACAAGCTCATCGACGCTATGCCAGAGGGAATGAAACTCTATGGCCACAACTTCTTCTGGCACACCCAGCAGAACCAGAGCTATCTCAAATCACTCATCGCCCCTACCCTCGTAGTGGAGAGCGAAGGCGAGATAGCCAATGTGCTCCAAGGCGACGCATCCGACTTCAATGGTGGAACCACCGGCGGTTGGGGTTCTTGGGGTAGCAACAAGGAGAGCGCAGAGGTTGTAGCAGAAGCCGGTAAAGATGGCTCGGCTGCCCTTGTATTGAAGAACAAAGGCGATGGAAACGCTTGGGAGGCTCAGTGCGCCTACACATTCAGCGAATACTTCGAGCAGGGCAAGACTTACGTAATCCAGTTCTATGCTAAGTCTTCATCCTCTGCTGGTCAATTGCAATTCCAGTATCAGAATGGTACTACATATCAGTCACAAGGCGGATACAACACCTTCAATATCGGCACTAGCTGGACTAAATGTGAGTATGAGTTCACTCCTACTCCAGAAGATGCCAACCGTATCATCATCAACTTTGGTAAGGTGGGCGGCACTTACACCATCGACGACATACAGTTTGGATTGAAGCAAGAAGACCCAATGGAGAATGTTATGGCTGGCGACTCATACGACTTTGAGGGCGGCACAGCTGGCAACTGGGGCTCTTGGGGCAGCAACAAGGAAAGCGTCGAGGCTGTAGAAGGCACAGGCTACCAAGGCAACTATAGCTTGGCATTGAAGAACAAGGGCGACGGCAACGCTTGGGAGGCCCAGTGCGCTTACACCTTCGACGATGCTTTGCAGGCAGGCAAGAAGTACATCATTCAGTTCTATGCAAAGTCTACCTCTACCGCAGGTGAATTGCAGTTCCAGTATCAGAACAGCACCACATATCAATCACAGGGCGGATACAACACCTTTGCTATTGGAAAGGACTGGACCAAGTGTCAGTATGAGTTTACTCCTACCCCAGAAGATGCAAACCGCATCATCCTTAACTTCGGTAAGGTGGGTGCTACCTATTATGTAGACAATATCAAGTTCGGCCTTGCCAAAGATCAGGGTACCGCTGCAGGTGCAAGAGAGACCATCTTCCGCACCTCTCGTGCTCACAAGGCAAGAAGCAGTCGTGCAGGCGGCAGCAAGATGTACTATGTACTGAAGACTCCAGCCGAGAAGCAGGCAGCTCTCGAAGGCGCAATGGATGCTTGGGTAAGTGGCGTGGCTAATCACTTGAAGGAGAAAGGCGTTACCCCTTACGGCTATGACGTAGTGAATGAGCCTATCAGTGATGGCGACTGCAAGTTCCGTGGTCTGGACGAAGGCGTATTCGGTGGAAACTGGGACGACAACGGCACCACCAAGTATGATGCAGCACCTGAGGAGTCTGAGACAGATGGTTTGATTCTCAACTGGGGCAACAACCACTGGTATTGGGGCTACTACGTGCCAGACTATCACGTCAAGGCATTCCAGTTGGCTCGCAAGTATCTGCCAGCAGAGACCAAGCTATTCGTCAACGACTACAACTTGGAGACCTCTCCTAAGAAGCTCGAAGCCCTCGTCAACTTCGTCAAGGACATCGACCAGAAGAATGGTTCTCCTATCGTAGACGGTATCGGCACCCAGATGCACATCACCCTCTCTTGCAGCGACGACGCAGAGAAGAATGCAGAGAATATCGCTGCCCTCAAGGAGAAGGTAGACGCTATGTTCAAGACGATGGCTGCCACAGGCAAGTTGGTACGCGTCACTGAGCTCGACCTCTCATTGGGCACTGGTTCTCCATCTAGCAACCAGTATAAGGCACAGAGCGACTGCTACCGCATGATTGTAGAGTCTTACAAGGCGAACGTGCCAGAGGCTCAGCAGAGCGGTATCACCATCTGGAGCTTGTCTGATAACGAGGCAGAGCATGAGTACTGGCTCAAGGGTCAGGTACCTAACCTCTTCGACAAGGACTACAAGCGCAAGTGGGCATATAAGGGCTTCTGCGATGGTATCGCAGGCGAGGACCTCGGCTTGAAGTTTGGCGGTGAGGAATACAAAGCATATTATGAGAAGAACAATGTTTCTTCTAGCGTAAATCAATAAAATCCCAAAGGGCGATGTAGCACATCAGACAGCTACATCGCCCTTTATTTTCTACACATTATATCATTTTACGTTATAAAAGTTTAAATATCAACGCTATAACAATCCAGCAATAGGATAATCTTCTTATATTTGCATCATGAACGTTTAAAATCAAAATAAATGAAGAAAGCTTGGCATCTTGGTCTCAGTCTGACCATTGCCGCTGCCACACTGGTAAGCTGCACTCAAGAAAGCGTGATGGGCGAAAGCACACCACAGGTAACTAACCCCTCTATTAGCCTCACCTTTTTCGAGGAGTCGATGAGCGACATAGGTGGCAGGACTCGCGCCAACAGCGGCACAGCCCTCCAAGCCTGCCATGCTTTTAGCGAACTGCAAGTGGCCCTCATACCGGTGGACAAAGAAGCTGGTGCAGGCTATATCATCCGCCAAGATAGCCTAGGAGAAGATTTCGGCAAGGTAGCCCTGCAGGTGCCTGCCGGCGATTATCACCTAGTAGCGGTGGCTGCCAACATCAATCTGAAGTCCGACAAGCACATCGACATCAAGTCTTGCTCCGAAGTTCATTTCCCCGACGATAGTCCTACGGACATGGTTTACGCCTACAAGGACATCACGGTGAAGAGTAGCATCAGTGAGCAGTCGTTCAGCACTGCGATGACACGTGGAGTGAGCGCCCTCATATTGCAAGCCACTGAATACACGCCCTTATACGTGGCTAGTGAGGAGATCGAGATAAAGAGTGGCTGCGGCACGGTATTCAATCCCTCTACAGGCACATGCAAAGAGGAAACGCCCGTCACCCGCATTATTCCGATAGATGCCAAGAAATTCCAAAACAATACTTTGTTCTTCACCACCTATGTTTTCCTCAAGGAAGCAGACTTGAAAAACATTCAGGTATCTGCAATAACTAAAAACAAGGATGGAAAGGTGGTAAGGTCACTCAGCTTTGATGATGTCCACTTGGTAAAGGGCAAGAAAACCACCTACACAGGCAAGCTATTTAGCAACGACAACAATGCCACATTCACGGTGGATACCCCCCAGTGGGAGAAGAGTGGCTACGATGTAGACTTCTAGCCCACTCTAGCTAAAGACAAAATAAAAGGTGTGCCCACGGCAGCTCGATGGATGGAGCGGCACGGTGGGCACACCTTATATTATATATGTATCTTTGAGGATGGGGGATTAGCGGTTACCGCCAGCCCACCATACATTCTCTGTGAAGATATACTTACCTGCATCATTTCCTGAACCGAAAGCTTCCTTCACGTTAGGGTTTGAAGTAACATCGCTTGAACCATAAGGCAAACGAAGTGGCAAACGGTTCTGACCAGCCTGAGTATTGTTAGGATTGGTCATTGCTACAGGATAGCTGCCATCAAGATAGTTGCAACGGCGAATATCGTTGAAGGTCTCCAACTGCTCGTCACGAGTCTGGGCGATATACTTCTGAACCAAAATCTCGCTCAATGGATTTGCAGCAAACTTAGCAGCAGTTTCGCCAGCAAGATAAGCAGCAACATCCTCAGCACTGAACTCTGTAGCACCTACAGTAGCATAGTCATCAAGAGAAGCCTTGACTGCAGTCTCGAAGTCTGCCTTGGCATCCTGACCCAAGCGAGCCTTTACCTCTGCGATAATGAAGTAAAGTTCTGACTTGCTCATCAGATGGCTAGGAATCTTAACCTCGCTGATACCATTCAAGAACCAGAGAGGGAAATTGGTAGCACTGGTAGCACCGGCTGCTTCCTTGTCACCAGGAGTCATCAAGCCCAACTGGCTAGGAGCCTTATACCAGTCTGCACCATTATAATTATAGATAGCCTCACGTGGGTCCTGACGAGCTACCATCAAGTCATCAACAGTTTTGGATGAAGCACTATACTCACGGCTATACCAGAAAGCAGACCATGCATCAATCTGGTTGTTGCCATCGAAGATATTCAGGTTAGCGCCATCGAAGCCATCAGCTACAGCAGCATTAGCCTCTTCCAGAATCTGAGCATACTGTGCATTCTTGTCGGCTGCACGACCAGCCTCATGCAAGAGATAGCGAGCCTTCAAGGCATGAGCAAGTCCACGCCACTGAGTCAAGTTGCCATTGAACAAGACATCGTAGGCACCTGCATTCTTCATCTTGCCGGCAATAGCCTGATCCAGGTTACCCTTGGCAGCATCCAGCAATTCCAGGATGTGCTTGTAGATGTCTTCCTGAGTATCGAGCTTAGGAGCAGATACCTTGAAAGCCTCAGAGCAAGGAATGTTACCAAACAAGTCGGTCATGATTCCCCAATCGTAAGCTGCCAGAATCTGACCCATAGCCTTGATATCAAGCTGTCCGGCGCTATTGCCACCCTCTTCACACTTAGCAATCATCTGCTGAATGTTGTTGAGGTTAAGGTAAGTACCGTTCCACTCATTATCGAAAGTAGAAGCTGCAGCAATCTCGTTGATGCTACGGAGCTCTGCATTCTTAAGCTGGTTGTTACCTGTACCCAGAATTTGCTCAGTATAAGAAGCAACATACCAGGCGAAGTTACCTGTGTTGGTAGTGAAAACACTAGAAACGATGGCATCTGTGAGCTGGAACTTGGCAGAAACGACACTTTCACCTGGGTGAGCCTCGTCTTTGTTGATTCTGTCCATGGTATCCTCTGAGCAAGATACAGTCATCATAGAAACTGCAGAGATAGCCAAGATGCCAAATATATTCTTAAAATTCATCATTGTTTTATCCTTTATTAATATTGATACTTTAAATGATTCCGAGGTGGGTCAGCCGATTAGAATGTAATCTTGAAACCACCACCGAAGCTTGAAGTATTTGGCACTGAGAAACGCTCGAAAGTACCACTCATGTTACCATTACCCTGAGATGACTCAGGATCCAGATCCTTCATCTTTGACCAGAGGAGCACGTTGCGTGCGAAACCATATACAGAGATGTCGATGCCGGCAAACTTAGGAAGCTGATAGCTCAAGGTTACGTCGCGGAGCTTCAAGAAGCTACGATCAAAGATACCTGCCTCTGTCACATTATTGTAAGCCATCCAGTATTCCTGCTTGCTTACCTCAACCTTGTTTGGTTCACCTGTTGCAATATCAATACCCTCAGCTACCATAGTACCCTCGTGGTATGGGATAGACTCCTTGGTTGCACCGAAGTAGTTCAATGTCAAGAGTGTACCGTTATACATCTTGCCACCCTTCTGCCAATCCATGGTTGCACTCAAAGACAAGCGCTTCCAGCGAGCCTTCAGGTTGAAGCCCATATTGAAATCAGGTGTACACTCACCCAGGTTCTGGCTACCGGCAGTACCGATAGGAAGACCATCCTGAAGCAAGAGGCGTCCCTGCTCATCACGCTGGAATGCAACACCATAGATATTTGGATAGGTATAACCTGCCTGGGCACGTACCTGTGGCTCTAAGAAACCACCCAGCATGATACTCTCTACACCTTCAGCCAATGACTTAACCTTGTTGGTCAGCTTGGTGAAGTTAACACCAAGATCCAAATCCCAATCTCTGGTCTGGATGATGCTTGCGTTGATGGCAAACTCATGAGACCATGTGGTCATCTCACCGGCATTGGTACGGAGGTACTGATAACCTGTAGAACCTGCTGTAGGTACATCGAAAATCTGATCCTTGATATCCTGATAGCTGGCTGTATACTCCAAGCGGATGCGGTTGTCAAAGAAGTTCAAGTCGACACCAAACTCCCAGTTCACAGTGTTCTGTGGCTTCAAGTTAGGGTCATACTTCACGTAGTAAGGCACATAAGAGCTTACGCCGTTGATAGCATAACTGATAGGAGTGATACCATACATACCGCTACCATAACCTGGAACATAGTAATAGTTAGCATAGTAGTGACCTGCCTGACCTACCTGAGCGAAAGAAGCACGAAGCTTACCATAAGAGAGGATGTGATTACCCTTCAAAGCAGGAAGCTCTGTGAAAATCCAGCCGAGTGATACAGATGGATAGAAGAAGCTGCGGTTGTTGCGTGGCATGGTAGAAACGATATCGTTACGACCAGTCACAGTCAAATAAACCTGATTAGCATAGCTCAAAGACAACTGACCGAAGAAACCTACGGTACGCTCTTGAGCCTTATATTCCTCTGTCAATGGCTTAACTGTGGTATTGGTCATAGTAGGCTGACCATAGAACAGGAAGTTGGTTCCATCGTAATCCCAGACACGCTGATAGTCATGATTGAACTCAGAACCGAGCAATGCACCGAAATCCCACGCACTGTCAGCACCCAACTTAGCTGTGAAGTTGGCTGTGAAGAGGTTGTTGAAGATATTGTGCTGAACACCATAGTTTTCAATCTCACCACCAGCATTCTGTGCAGATCCCATTTCATATACATCACTATTGTTAGTGGTGTAAACATCAAGACCAGCCTGCTCACGGATTACCAGGTTGTAACGCTCTGTATCCCAGCCGAAGTTAGGACGATACTCAAGATAAGCATTACCGAATACACGGTTGGTATGCTGCTTGAATTCATTGTTGTCCTTCCACCAATATGGGTTATTGAATGAGGTTGAACGGAACAAGATCTGACTTGTAGGGTTGTTTGGCGCATGAGTAGGAGTGCCCTTCAGATTGTACTCAGAAGGAGCAGAATAAACCACGTTCATAATACCGCTGTTGGCACCTGGAGCAGATGTAATCTTGGTAGAGCTGTAGTTGGCAGAGAAACCTGTCTTCCACTGCTTGTTGATTTCGAAATCAACAGCACCGCGTGCGGTAGTACGCATCATACCAGTAGAAGGGATGATACCTGTCTGGTATGTATCACCAATACCGAAAGAATAAGCCATGTTGCCATTCTTCTGGGAAATACTCAAGTTAGAATTCTGAGTGAAACCTGTATCGAAGAAATCACCTACATTGTCATAAATCTGTGGAGTAGCCCAACCGTCAAGACCTGCATCTGCATACTTAGGGTTGTAGTACATACCCTCGTGCTTGCCAAACTGCTGAGTGTACTTGTTATCAGTATTACCACCGTATGTAGCATCGTTTGCCAAATCAGCAATCTTAGGACCCCAAGACATAGAAGATGATGGGTTATAAGCATTAATACCATTACCCTGGGCATAAATATCCTGACGCTCAAACTTCTTGCTGACAGTCTGAGCACTCAAGTCGGTAGAGAAGGTAATCTGAGGGCGGCCACCATTTGCCTTACCACGCTTGGTGGTAATGATGATCACACCATTGGATGCACGGATACCATAGAGGGCAGAAGCTGCCTGACCCTTCAATACGTCGATGCTCTCAATGTCATCAGGGTTGATATCGATAGAACGGTTTGCCTTATCTGCACCAGTTACAGAAGCCTGTGTATCATAATCGGCAGCTGAAGCAATAGGCATACCATCTACTACGTAGAGAGGTGTGTTATCGCCTGAGAAAGAGCGAGCACCACGAATCACAATCTGGGCAGAAGCACCAGGAGCACCAGAAGACTGACGGATGTCAACACCAGTCAACTTACCCTGCATAGCGCTAGCCAAAGAGCTAGTACCGGCGATGCTCAAATCCTCAGCACCCAACTTCTGAGAAGCATAACCCAAGGCTTTCTTATCACGAGAAATACCCATAGCGGTTACTACGACCTCGTCGAGGGTCTTGTCATCGGCATCCAATACAATCTTCATCTTCTTGTCTGCCTTTACAGTCTTTGGAACCATACCGAGGTATGTGATTTCCAACTTAGCTCCAGCTGGAGCATTCAATGAGAAGTTACCATCTACGTCGGTAACAGTACCGGTATTAGTGCCAGCAACCTTGATGGATGCGCCGATAACTGGGCTTCCATCTTCAGAAGAGGTGATAGTACCGGAAACTTGAGTTTGTGCCAGTGCCATTCCCAGACTGAGGAAAAGGCAGGCGATAAACGTCATGAGTCTTTTTTCCATAAATCTCTCTCTTTTTTTAATAAATGAATGTATAATGTTTATTATTTCTTTCTCTACATTTGCTTTCCGCCCTCTCATACCTAAGTGGGCAGTTACATTCTCCACCTCTTGCCCCGAGGTGGTGGGACAGGCGCTCCGTGCCATACCTTATTATATATATAGGAGCGTCTAAAACTTCGCTAATTTTTAAAAATATTTTTAATCGGGTGCAAAATTAAGCATTATTTAGGATTTCTCCAAACTTTTTTCAAGAAAAATTGCTTTTTACCCTATATTTTGTAGAAAATATCCGTTTTTTATGCGTTTTCGCTATTAAATGGTAAGAAAAAAGCGGCAGTTGTGTTGCAAACTGCCGCTCGATAGAATTTAATAGATTTGCTTACCTGCCATCCTATAGAAATCACATTTTCCTAAGGAGTTTTAGACCTAATTCTCACATTTTTCGAAGGAGTTTCCTGTGATTCCTCACATTTTTCGAAAGAGTTTTGTCTCAGCAAAAGAAAGTGTTAAAAAAACTAACTCATAGTTTTAACACTCGTAACTCATAGTTTTGTGGGGTAGAAAACTATGTTTTGCGGGTAGCTACTCATAGACTTCCTATACGAAATGAATGCCTCTTGTGGGAAATTACGGGACAAAAAATATATGGGACAAATTGAATTTGTCCCAAAAGTTTGTCCCAAGAAACATAACGGCCTAAAATATAGCATATTATATCGCCAGGGACACTGGGACGGGACAAATTCAATTTGTCCCATGTTTTATTTTTTTGCCATAATTTCCTTTATAAAGGAAAGAAATAGGGTAAAAGTTTCCTTTATAGGGGAAACTTTTTGGCGATCTCCCTATCTCCACACTGGGAATATCTGCAAAACTCAGACATCAAGAGGGCTTTTCTGGAGTATTTCCATGTTGGCGGTTTGCCAGAATTAGCGATTATAGACAACCAGTTTAAGCGTGAATGGTTAGGAAATTTGTACAACAAGATCTATTTCGGAGATCTGATAACCAGATATGGAATACGTAATCCTTTGGCTATGAAAACCTTGATAAGGAAGCTGTCTGAAAGCGTAAAGCAGCCACAGTCATATAATAGGCTTGCCAATCTAGTATCTTCTGTAGCGGGGAAAGTTAAGCAAGAGACAGTGGTTGACTATCTGGGATATATCAAGGACACCTGTCTGATTTTCTCCTTAGAGAACATTACGGCTAAGTTGCAAGACAGGATGTCGAACAAAAAATATTACTTTGTGGATAATGGTTTCTTGAGCCTCTTTCTCTTTGATCCAGAAACATCTCTCTTGGAGAATCCAGTTGCCATCCATCTGCATGAGAAATACGGAGATGATCTTTTCTATTATTATGACAATGTAGAAGTAGATTTTTGTCTATTTGAACATCAATATGCTTTCCAGGTATCTTATAGCATAAAGGATGCTGCTACCCGAGAGCGAGAATTTTTTTTTGGGGGGGGTGAAAGCTTACCATAAGAGATTTCCGAATTGTAAGCTCTTTGTTATCACAATGGATGAGGAAGAGACTATTATGTACGAAGGTGTGGTGATAGAGGTACTGCCAGTATGGAAGTGGCTACTGATGGAGAAGTAGGATTTTGTTCCCCGCTAGAACACCAAAGTGCTCTAGCGAGGAGCTTTTCATGCTAATTAAATATTTTCATCCATTTCTATAGGCCCAGTTCCGTTATCATCCCCAGATTAGCCTCGGCTAGGTCGGGGTCAGCTAGGCTCCTTATATATAATAATGTGGTGGAAGTCTTGGTATGCCCCAGTGCCTTGCCGATGAGCGAGATGTCGAGGTGGTGCTGATAGGCTATGCTTGCCCAAGAGTGGCGCACCACATAGGAGGAGAGATGGCTGGGATTGGGGAGAAGCTGCTCCAGGCGTCGCAAGGAATAGTTGTATTGGCGCAATCGGCAGCTGTATAGATGATGCAGCCGCTGGGGAGTATCAGCCATAAGAATCGGAAACACATAGTCAGAATCATCCTCTTGGTATCGCTCGATGATGCGGAGCATACAGGGCAAGAGGGCCACCTGGATGCGTTGTCCCGTCTTATGGCGAGCATAATGGATATAGCCATCTCTCAACTGCTGCTTCTTGAGATAAGCTATGTCCACAAAGGGCATGCCCATGGCATAGAAACTGAAGAGGAAGATGTCGCGCGCCAAGGCTAGCTGGGAGCCGTGGGGCAACTCTAGGGCATGGAGCTGCTGGATGTCATCGGGCGAGAGGCTGCGCTTTCGAGTCTTCGCTCGTCCTGTAAATACTTGGGCAAAAGGATTATCGTCTGTCCCCATCATCCGATGATGCATCACTCGAAGCGCCCTCATATATGCCGAGATGGTGTTCAGACAGATGTCTTGTTCAGAGAGCCATCGCTGATAGGCAGTCACTTTATCGGCAGTCATCTCGGAAAACAGCCAGTCTTCCCTGCCTAGAAATCGCATCCAGGAGCGGGCTGCCGTCAGGTAATTGCTCGCCGTCTTGTATCTCCCCAACTCTCTTACTCGCTCCACCTCCTGCTTCACCCATTCCCATCCCTTCATCTCATCCGTGTGCAGGGTCTGCTTCTTCTGTTCTTTACTCCAACTAAATTCTAACTTAAAGTATGCCATAATTGTTTTTTATTAAAAATTAAACCTAAAAATTATATCCAAAGGTATAATACCCTAGGGTATAATTTGTAAACATGGAGCATTTTTCTTGTGAATTTCTTGGTATTTCTCCACCTCGGGGCAAGAGGTGGAGAATGTAACTGCCCACTTAGGTATGAGAGGGCGGAAAGCAAATGTAGAGAAAGAAATAATAAACATTATACATTCATTTATTAAAAAAAGAGAGAGATTTATGGAAAAAAGACTCATGACGTTTATCGCCTGCCTTTTCCTCAGTCTGGGAATGGCACTGGCACAAACTCAAGTTTCCGGTACAGTTGTCTCAGCCGAAGATGGAGAGCCAATCATTGGCGCATCTATCAAAGTGGCAGGTACTAATACAGGAACAGTTACCGATGTTGATGGTAAATTCTCTTTAAATGTAGCTAAGAATGCTATCTTGGAGATTACTTACATTGGTATGAACAAGAAGGAAGTCAAGGCGACTCCTAACATGAAAATTTCAATGGAATCAGATGCTCACAATCTTGATGAAGTCATGGTTGTAGCATACGGTAAGGCTAAGAAATCTTCATTCACAGGTTCTGCTGCCGTCTTGAAGAATGAGAAGATTGCAGACCGTCAAGTGACCAACATCACTCAGGCTTTGAGTGGTGAAATCGCTGGTGTTCAGGTTACTCAGCCTAGTGGTAAGCCTGGTGAAGCATCAACAATCCGTGTACGTGGTATTGGTTCTTGGTCTTCTAGCAACTCACCTCTTTATGTTATCGACGGTGTTCCTTACGATGGTGATATATCTGCATTGAATACAGCGGATATTGAAAGCACCACTGTATTGAAGGATGCTGCATCTAATGCCCTTTATGGTGCTCGTGGTGCCAATGGTGTGGTTTTGATTACAACTAAAAAGGGTCGTTCACGTGAAGCAGAAATCAATGTTGATGTCCGTTTAGGAAGTTCTTCTCGTGCATTGCCAAACTATGATGTCATCAAGAATCCTGGTACATATTACGAGAAGGCATATACTGCTATCTACAATAGTGTATATGGCACAGCTGATTATCCTACAAATGAAGCAGCTAATGCTTATGCTAATGCGACCTTGCCAACAACTGGAAATGGTGGTGTTGGCTATAATATTTTCACTGTACCAAGTGGTGAGAATCTAATTGGATTGGATGGAAAGTTGAATCCTAATGCGACACTTGGCTATAGCGATGGTAACTACACATATAGACCAGATAACTGGTTTGACGAAGTGTTCAATGGAGGCAATCTCCGTCAAGAGTACAATGCTAACATCTCTGGTGCGACAGACAAGATCAACTATTTTGTATCTGGCGGCTACCTGAAGGATGAAGGTATTGTGAAGAATACAGGTTTCGAGCGTTATAGTTCACGCGTTAAGGTTGATTATCAAGCAAAGTCTTGGCTCAAGTTATCAACTAATCTTGCTTACACTCACTATGATAGCAATTATTCTGTAACCAACAAGGATGATTACAATGCTTCATCAAGTGCAAACATCTTCTATGTTGCCAACTTCATGGCTCCTATCTACCCACTTTACATCCGTGATGCTCAAGGTAACATCATGACAGATAGCCGTGGTTTTACTATGTATGATTATGGAGATGCCAAGGGATTGAGTGGCTATAAGTATAAGCGTAATTTTATGGGTGGTAGCAACCCTGCTTCTTCTGGTCAGTTGGACAAGAACTCATATGTAGCAGATGTGTTCAGTGGACGTTGGTCTGCAGAAGTTAACTTGTATGATGGTTTGAAGTTTACATACAACCTTGGCTTAGATATTGACAATACCAACCAAAGCGTACTATATAACGCATTCTATGGTCAGTACTCTTCACAAGGAGGTGTTGTACAGAAACAGTCAGAGCGCACTTCTGCTATTAATAATCAGCAGTTGTTGACATACGTTCATGATTTCGGCAAGCACAATGTCGATTTACTCCTTGGTCACGAAACCTATAAGTGGAAAGATTCTGGTCTGTGGGGAAGCAAGAATAAACTGTATAATCCTGGAATTATCGAAATTGACAATGCAATTCTGTCGCCACAAACAGGTTCTAGCTCAGACGAATATTCAACAGAAGGTTGGTTGGCACGTGCTCAATATTCATACGAAGACAAGTATATTGCTAGCGCCTCTTATCGTCGTGATGCTTCTTCTCGTTTTGCAAAAGATAGCAGATGGGGTAATTTTGGTAGCTTTGGTGCCGCATGGGTTCTTACCAAGGAAGACTTCATGGCAAATACCAAGAGCTGGCTTAACTTCTTGAAGTATAAGATTAGCTATGGTATTCAGGGTAATGACGCTTTGATGACACAAGACGGCAAATATTTGAATCAGTATCCTTATCGCGACATTTATCAGGTATCTAATAATAGTGGAGATTTCGCTGTAAGTTTGTATCGCAAGGGAAACAAGGATATTACTTGGGAAACTTCATACTCTTTCAATACTGGTTTTGATTTCAATCTTTGGAATGGAAAGTTGAGTGGTAGTATCGAGTACTACAACCGCTTGACCAAGAACCTTCTTTACTATATGCCAGTAGCTGTATCTAATGGTTACTCTGTATATCCAACCAATATGGGTAAGGTTCGCAACAGCGGATTCGAGCTTGACTTGAACTCTACTGTATATAAGACCAAGGATATTCAAATCGACTTGTACGCAAATGCCACCACATGGAAGAACAAGATCATCAAATTGGACGAGTCTTTGAAGGGTCAGATGATTGATGGTAGCCGCATCTATAAAGAAGGTGAGTCTATGTATCAATACTATATGAGAAGTTATGCAGGTGTATATAATGGTGACGAGACAGAATTGGCACCAGGTGCAAGTGCAGAACTTGGTGAGGCTCTTTACTACATTGATGTCAAGGATGAAAATGGCAATGTAACACGCAAGAAGACTAGCAGTTGGAGCAGCGCAGACCGTTACGCACAAGGTGATTGCTTGCCATCTGTATATGGTGGTTTCGGAGTTAGAGTAGCAGCTTATGGTGTTGACTTCTCTATTGCTGCCGCTTATCAGTTGGGTGGTAAGGCATGGGACTATGGTTATCAACTCTTGATGCATGGTGGTTCTGCAACAGACGCTGGTACAGGTTGGAGCAAGGATATTGATAAAGCTTGGACTCCTGAGAACACAAACACCAACGTTCCTCGCTTGAACTCTAATGATCAATATACAAACGCAACATCAGATCGTTGGTTGACAAGTTCTGACTATTTGAGTTTAACTAACCTTTCTTTGGGTTACTCTTTCCCTAAGAGTTTGTTGAATAAGATTAAGATTAATGGTCTTCGTGTTTATTTCACTGCAGACAACGTAGCTTTGTTTGCAAAGCGTAAGGGATTTGACCCAAGACAGTCGTTCGGTCAATCTACCAATATGCAGTATTCTGCTGTTCGTACCATTTCTGGTGGTATCAGCGTTAAGTTCTAATATAATAGATAGAGACAATGAAAATGAATAATAGATATTTTGCAGCACTTCTTGGTGGTACTATGTTGCTAACAACTAGTTGCTCTGATTTGGATACAAATCCTAGTGGAAGTACTATGGGCGATGGTCAGCTGAATGAAGTGCTGGCACAAGATCCAAGCAAGCTGAAGTCTGAGGTTTCTGGTATGTACGCCAACATGATTGAATACGGAGCTATCACACAATGGTATGGTTCAGCTCGTCACTATGACTTCGGCTATGCTTCTACAATGATGATGATGGATGCCTCAGGACAAGATGAACCTTCTCAGGTGTCTGGTTACAACTGGTATAACAAACCTTTGCGTTTCGTTGATAGAACTGCAAACAGTGAGACTACATATTTTATTTGGAACCAATGCTACAAGAACATCAAGGTTGCTAATGACGTATTGAAGTCTGTAGATTTGGAGAATCTTTCTGATGTGGCTAAATCTTACGTAGGTCAGGCTTATGCCATGCGTGCTTTTGAGTATTTCACATTGATTCAGCTTTACCAATTCACATATAAGGGTCATGAAGATGCAGCCGGTGTGCCTCTCGTAACAGAGAAAACAACAGAAGCAGAAGCAAACAACAATCCTCGTGCAGCAGTAAAGGATGTCTATAAGCAAATTATGGATGACTTGAATACTGCTATTGATTACTTGACCGACTCACGTTCTGCAAAATCAGAAATTAATCGTCAGGTAGCATACGGATTACGCGCTCGTGTAAATTTGGTTATGCAAAATTGGGCTGACGCAGCAGCTGATGCCCAAAAGGCAGCAGAAGGCTATACTCCTCTTTCAAAAGACGCAGCAGCTGCACCTGGTTTCAATGATGTAAGTTCATCCAACTGGATTTGGGGTAATATCGTTGATGAGTCTAATGACATTGTACAGTCTGGCATCTTGAATTTCCCATCTATGATGTGCTCATTCACAGGTAATGGTTATTCACCAACATACGCTTGCCGAATGATAAACAGTAAGTTGTGGAAGGAGATTCCTTCTACAGACGTTCGCAAGGGATGGTGGATTGATGAGAACTTGAACTCACCAATTGTCGATCCAAAATATGTGGTTCATCAAGAAGATGAGGACGAGGAAGGAAATGTCGTAAAATACCTCGCTGTATATAATCAGACAGGTGATGAGGTTGCTGACATCACAGAACCTTATACCAATGTAAAGTTTGGTGCATACAAGAATCAGTATGGTAATGAGCTGAATGCTTGTGATATTCCATTGATGCGTGTAGAGGAAATGATTCTCATCCAAGCTGAGGCTACTGCAATGGATGGTAATGTAGAAGAAGGCAAACGAATTTTGGAGAACTTCGTCAGAACATATCGTGACCCTTCTTATACTTGCAATGCAACTACTGCAGAAGGTGTGCAGGATGCAGTTTGGTTCCAAAGAAGAGTTGAGTTGTGGGGTGAGGGATTCTCTTTCACAGATTTGCTCCGCTTAAAGAAACCTTTGGATCGTACAGGTGCTAATTATGAAGTTTCTGTAAGATTTAAACTGCCAGCAGAATCTCCTATATTCTTGTACTTGATTCCAGAAGATGAGGAAAATCATAATGAAGCTTTGGTAGGCAACAACAATCCAGTTGTAGCTGTTCCGAAGGCTCAATAAAGAGTATTAATTAAGGTGTGCCCACCGTGCCGCTCCATCCATTCGAGCAGCCGTGGGCACACCTTTTATATTTTTTATACCCCGATATTTGCTCCTTCCAGCAGAAAGCTATACCTTTGCACTAAAATTAGGAAGAAAGATGAAAAGGATTATCGCTTTAGTATGCCTAGGCTGCACCATCGCAATGCAGGCGGCAGCACAGACTTGGATAGGTACTTGGGCTACAGCCCCACAAACCGTGGTGAAGAGCTTTATGCCCTATAACAACAATATGACCAATCGCTCCGTAAGACAAGTGGTGAAGGTATCCGTGGGCGGAGATGTGATTAGACTCAAACTGAGCAATATCTACTCCATGCAACCCGTGGAGATTCGCTCCGTATACATTGCCCATGCCAAGGACTCATCGGATATAGACGCTAAATCGGCACAATACTTCAAGTTTGGCAATAGCTACAAGGCTACCATACCTGCAGGCAAACAACTGGTGAGCGATGCCCTCAAGTTCCCCCTCAAGAACCTGGAGCGAGTAGCCATCACCATCAATTACACCTCTGCCCCCGATGTACCCACCGTACACATGGGATCTCGCACCACCTCTTACATCATAAAGGGCGTAACCAATGCCCACTCCTCCTTTGCCAAGGCATTCCGAGAGAACCACTGGTACAACATCAGCGGCATCGACGTATACACGATGAAGACCAACATGAGTGCCATCGCCATCATGGGCAACTCGATCACCGATGGTAAATGCTCCACCGACAATGCCCAGAACCGCTGGCCCGACGTAATGTCAGAGATGCTCCAGCTGAGACACAAGGTTACCAACCTAGGCGTGCTGAACCTGGGTATCGGCAACAACCGAGTGACTGTGCCTGGCGGATTTGGAGCCCTAGCCAAAGAACGATTCGACCGAGACATCCTGGGACAGAGCGGTGTTAAGAAGGTGATTATCTTTGAGGGCGTCAACGACATCGGCGCTGCCAAGAGCGGCAGCAGCGAGACCGTGGCACGCCAAATCATAGAGAGCATACAGGGTATGATGAAGAAGGCAAAGGCTAGAAAGATGAAGGTTTACCTGGGCACTATCACTCCCTTCAAGGGAGCAGGCTATTACACCCACTTCCACGAGGCAGCCCGCCTCTACGTAAACGACTGGATACGCAGCCAAGCCAAGAATGTGGATGGCATTCTAGACTTTGCCAAGCTCCTGCAAGACCCACAAGACGAAAGGAAGATGAAGCGAGAATATGCCAGCAGCGACTGGCTCCACCCTAACCCAACGGGATATAAGGTGATGGGAACCTACGCTGCAGAGATAGTAAAATAAAAATAGCCGTCCATAATTTTGGACGGCTATTTTTATATAATATATAATAATGTGTATTTACTTCAAGACAATCTTGCAATCATCCAGGCTCTCCACTGTGGCGAGAGCCTCATAGCGCATACCTTGCTCACGCAGGAAATCGCCACCGTGCTGAAATGCCTTCTCTATGATAAAGCCCATCGCCTCTATCTTGGCACCAGCCTGCTCGCAGAGGTCCATCACGCCCTTAGAGGCATTGCCATTGGCAAGGAAGTCGTCGATGAAGATGACGTGATCATCAGGAGTCAGGTAGCTGTTGCTCACGCAAACGGTGTAATCACGATCCTTAGTAAAAGAGTGAACCACCGATGTAATCATGTCCTCCATCGTCTTAGGCTGCTTTTTCTTCACGAAGACCACAGGCAGATTGGTCAAATAGCCCACCATGATGGCAGGCGCGATGCCCGAAGCCTCGATGGTAACAATCTTGTTGTACTTGATGTCCTTGAAGAGGCGTACGAACTCCTTCGCCAAATCCATCATCAAGATAGGGTCCATCTGATGATTCACAAAGCTATCCACCTTAAGGATACCACCAGGAAAGCATCTGCCTTCCTTCATAATTCTTTCTTTCAATAAATCCATTTTGACTTGAATTATTATAGTTTATTTTGTTTTATTTTCCAAACTCTTTGGCAATACGAGGTTCAGGATGACAGCGAGCAAGAATACCACTGCCACGCAGTTGTCTGCGAATACCGTGCGAACTATCTCTGGGAAGATGTCGAACATGCCCGTAGCCTGGGTAAAGCCGAGACCCACACTGAGCGAGAGACTCACGATAACCATGTTGCGCTGTGAGAAACCGCTACGAGCCATCATGCCGAAACCAGCGAAGAGGATGCTACCAAACATCATGATGGTACAACCGCCGAGCACTGCCTGAGGTATGGTAGTAAGCACAAAACCGATGGCTGGGAAGATACCACCGATAATCATGATGATGGCACCCATGGCGATGGTAAAGCGATTCACCACGCCCGACATGGCAGCCAAGCCCACATTCTGACTAAATGAAGTGATAGGAGTACAACCAAAGAGACCTGATACCGAACTAACGAAACCATCGCAGCATACAGCCGATCCCATCTCCTTGGTCTCAGGATCGCGCTTCAGCGCACCATTGCAGAGCGCAGATGTATCACCGATAGTCTCGGTGGCAGATACCAAATAGACGGCGATGACCGAGAAGATGGCACCCACATTAAATTCTGGAGTAAAAGGCAAGAACTGTGGCAAAGCGATAATGGAAAGATTGGATAGGCCACTAAAGTCAATCATTCCCATGAAGCAAGCAAGCACATAGCCCACTATCAAACCAACGAGCACGGAGAGAGAACGAAGGAATCCCTTCGCGAAAATCTGACAAAGAAGACAAGCTAGCAAGGTAACAGAACCCACAATCCAGTTGTTCATGCTACCAAAGTCGGCTGCGCCCTGACCTCCAGCAAAGGAGTTGGCACCGATAGGAAGGAGCGAGAATCCGATGGCAGTAACCACGGTGGCAGCCACCACATGAGGGATGAGTTTGATCCAATACTTGGCAAAAAGTCCAAGCGTACCCTCCACAAGACCGCCGATGATGACAGCCCCCATCAAGGTACCCATGCCGTGAGCGGCAGCGATGCTGATGGCAAGCGAGAGGAATGTGAAGGAGATACCCATCACGATAGGCAGGCGAGAACCGATGCGCCACACAGGGTAAAGCTGCACCAAGGTACCGATACCGGCGATGACCATACAGTTTTGGATGAGCACGGCACTGACGGAGCTATCAAGCCCAACCGCCCCAGCAAGAATCATGATTGGTGCGATGTTGCTGACAAACATAGCTAGCACATGTTGCAGACCAAATGGGAGTGCTTTACCGACGGGCACCCTTCCGTCCAATTTGTAGAGATTTTCTATTGACTGTTCCATTTTAAATATGTAAAAATAATATAGAATTTCTAAAATCTTTCGGCAAAAGTACAAATAAAATCTGAGATAATCTCATAAACTGATGAAAAACTTGTTATCTTAGGCAAAAACGTAAGCTATTATTTTCTTATATCCACAAAAAGATGTAATTTTGCATCGCATTAATAAAAGAAAAGAAACAATGGAGAATCCATATATCAAACAATTCCCCGACCTGATGTCGGGCAAGAAAATCATGTATGTTCACGGATTCCTATCCTCAGGACAGAGCGGAACCGTGAAGATGTTGCAGGAACTGATGCCTAACGCTACACTAATAGCCGAGGACATCCCTGTACATCCAGAGGAAGCCGTAGAGATGCTCAAGAAGATGCAGGAAACGGAGAAGCCCGACCTTATCATCGGTACTTCCATGGGCGGTATGTACACCGAGATGCTCAAGGGCACCGACCGTATCCTCGTAAACCCAGCCTTCGAGATGGGCAACACCATGAGCAGCATGACGGGCAAGCAGGAATTCCAGAATCCTCGTAAGGATGGCGTAAACGAGCTGATGGTTACCAAAGGTCTCATCAAGGAATACAAGGACATCACCACCCTGTGTTTCCAGAACATCACACCAGAGGAGCAACAGCGCGTATATGGTCTCTTTGGCGACAAAGACCCCGTGGTACATACCTTCGACATCTTCCATGAGCATTACCCACAAGCCATCCGATTCCATGGCGAGCACCGCCTCATCGACAAGGTGGCATTCCATTACCTCTGCCCTATCATCCGCTGGATAGACGACAAGCAGAATGGCAAGGAGCGCCCTATCGTATATCTAGCCTTCGATGCCCTGCACGATAGCTACATGAAGGCTACCAGCTCGATGCACAAGGCTTACGAGATGCTCATCGAGCATTACAACGTATACATCGTGGCTCCTGCCCCAACCAACAACCATGCGTATATGGCAGAGGTGCAGGCATGGGTAGAGGAATATCTCTCCGCCCCAGCCTACGACCACGTGATATTCACCAACCAGAAGCAACTGCTCTATGGTGATTATTTCATCGACCCACAGCCTGCAGAGGGCTTCATGGGAACGAGCATCGAATACGGAAGTGATGAATTCAAGACCTTCGAAGAGATCATCACCTTCTTCGAAAGATTGGGAGGACAATAGGAGTGAAGAACGAAGAGTGAAGAATTCATGTGCCTTATAGACTATTGAATTCTTCACTCTTCGCTCTTCACTCTTCACTTAATATTCTGTTTTATTCGTATTCTCTTCCCACATACGGAAAGCCCCGAGGGCCTCATCTCTCAACAAGGCAATCATTGGGCGATGGCGGTCCTCTATCTTTCTGCCTATCTCCTCGTAGATAAACTCATCGTCGAAGCCTATCTTAGCCGCATCCTTACGGTCGTTGGCATAATAGATACGGTCTAAGTGAGCCCAGTAGATGGCACCGAGACACATAGGGCATGGTTCGCAAGAGGTATAGATCTCGCAACCCTCCAGATTGAATGTCTTCAGGGCACGGGTAGCCTGACGGATGGCATTCACCTCGGCATGAGCCGTAGGGTCATTGTCGATGGTCACGCTATTGGAAGCCTCAGCTACGATGATACCGTCCTTGGCGATGACAGCCCCAAAAGGACCACCGCCATTCTTCACACTATTCTCAGAGAGCGCAATGGCTCTACGCATCAAATCTTCTTTTGTCATAATCTTAATCTTTTAGTTGCCTTCACCATATTATACTGATAATCACATACATATTACCAAGGTGAAAGGAGATTGCAAAATTACAAAAAAGAATTGAAACAGCAAGTATTTTAACACAAAAAATACTTAATGAGACATTTATTAATCCCATTGTCTCGTTAATTATCCATAATTATAAATGTATTTATTATAAGAGTATTTATAATTTTTGTAATTTTGCATATATCAACCATCTAGATTTCTAGTAACATATTGTAATTTCATCAAATGAATCAAAATATATCCGCAGCAGAACTCTTCCAGAGAGTAAAGGAACTATTGATGCTGCCCGACTTGGAGCCAAAGACTCGCAACAAGATGATGCACGATACGCTCATTCTCTGTTGCCATAAGGGAGTAAGAGACACCCAGCAAGCCTTCGGTAACCTCTTCTCACAGGTGGACTATCTCTGCAAGGCTCGTGGCATCAAGATAGCCGACAAGATAGCCATCCAGACCATGCGCCGACACAGCAACTCACAAGAGCCACTATCCAGCGAAGACCTAAAGTATGATGCCCGAGCACTCGCCCTCTTCATATCAGCCGTATTCGGAGTGGACGTACCCCATGAGCTGAATGTGCTCATTCCCCACACCAACCGCCCTTTCCAGAAGGGACTGGAAATCAACAACCGATACATCCGCTGCATCGTAAAGAACTGGGATGGCGACTTTATCCGTGTTGACATCGACCAAGATGCCAACGAGGAGGAATACTTGGTTCAACTCAAGGACGACGACAACCACATCGACCATACCTATCTCTGCGAAATCATGAGAGAAGGCATGCAGCTCAACCTGCTCGACTGCCAAGTGCGCCAGCCCATCATCACCCCTCGACTCATCGTGGTAGAGCCCGACTATCTGGTGGACATCAGTAGCATCGCCGCCTGCTTTACGACTTACGGTCATCATCCCCTGCTCTATCTGCTCAACTTGATGAAGCCTCGAGCCAATACCCAAGCTACCCTGCTGGGTAACTTTGCCGGCGCAGCCCTGGACGACATCATCAACTGCCATGGCAAGTATCAGGTGAACGAGACCGTGAAGAGCAATTTCCGAGAAAAGGCATTGGAGTTCTGCACCTGTCCTTACTTCGACGGCAAGAAATTCTATACCGATGCCAACCTGCAAGCTTTCAACCTACAGCAGGTAGTGGACATTCTCTTCCCTCGCACCGCCTCGCAAGCCCAGATGAACGGCATGCGTGGCGAGGGAATCTACGACCGTAAGAAAGCCATCTTGGAGCCATCCTTCGTTTGCGAAGCTCTTGGCATTCAAGGCCGTGTTGACCTCATGACCACCGACTGCAAGCTCTTGGTGGAGCAGAAATCGGGCAGGAACATGAACATCGAGACCCATCAGGTAGATCCCGATTATCACAGTTACCAACTGGAGCCTCACTATGTACAGCTCTTGCTCTACTACGGCGTATTGCAGCACAACTTCAAGTTGAACAACAATGCAGTAAACATCCGTCTGCTCTACTCCAAATATCAGCCACAAAACGGACTGATGGTGGTGGCTTACTACCAAAAACTATTCCGTGAGGCGATAGAATACCGCAACCAACTCGTTGCTGCCTCCTTCGAGATAGCCAGAGAGGGATTCGAGCATGCCCTCGATGAATTCACTCCCGATGTATTAAATGTAGCAGGGGCGCAGGATTTCTTCTACAACAAGTATCTGAAACCTCAACTCGCCGCCATCACCGACCCTTTGCACACCCTATCTCCCTTGGAAAAAGCCTACTTCTGCCGCATGATGACCTTTGTGCTCCGAGAGCAGATGATATCCAAGATAGGAGCACAAGAAGGCACCAACACATCGAGCAGCGACCTCTGGACTATGCCGCTTGCCGAGAAGAAGGATGCCGGCAACATCTATACCGACCTCCATATTATCAAGAAAGAGATGAGTGGCGAGGGCGCAGGTTATGATACCATCACCCTGAGCGTACCCGACCAAGGCAAGGATTTCCTGCCCAACTTCCGCATCGGCGACATGGTGTATCTCTATACCTATAAATTGAAAGAAGAACCCGACGTAAGAAAGGCTATATTATATAAAGGTGTATTGCAAGAGATACATTCGCATGAGATTGTGGTACACCTGAACGACGGTCAGCAGAATGCCGACATCTTCGAGATGAACCTGCCATACGCCATCGAGCACGGAACTACAGATGCAAGTACAGGCGGTAGCATACGCAATCTGCACCAGTTTATCTGCGCCCCAAAGGAGAAGAGAGACCTGCTATTAGGTCAGCGCCCACCACGCCGTGACACCTCGCTCACGCTCACCAAGCATTATGACGATGTGCTCGACGACATCATCCTGCGTGCCAAGCAAGCCCAGGATTACTTCCTGCTCGTGGGACCCCCAGGAACAGGCAAGACCAGTCGTGCCCTGAAGTTTATGGTGGAAGAGGCATTGAATGATAGAACCAACTCCTCCATCCTCTTGATGAGTTATACCAACAGAGCCGTGGATGAGATCTGCGAGATGTTGGTGGACAGTGGCATTCCTTTCCTCCGCTTGGGCAGCGAGTACTCTTGCGATGAGCGATTCCGCCCTTATCTGATAGAGAAAACCATCAAGAACTGCCCGAAGCTCGAAGCCATCAAGCAATATATCATAGGTACACGTGTTATCGTAGGCACCACTTCGATGATGACCTCCAAGCCATTCATCTTCAATCTGAAGCACTTCAAACTCGCCATCATCGACGAGTCGAGCCAGATATTGGAACCCAATCTTGTAGGTTTGCTATCAGCTGTGGATAAGTTTATCCTCATCGGTGATTACAAGCAGCTACCCGCCGTGGTGCAACAGAGCGAGAAGGATTCTGCCATCCCTACCATCAACGACCGTCAGCCAGGAGCCGTCATCGACATGAGCATCTTGCAAGACATCTGCCTCACCAACTGTCGCAACTCCCTCTTCGAGCGTCTCATCCATTGGGAGGACTATGAGGAGAGAACCGACTTTATCGGCATCTTGCGCCGCCAAGGCAGAATGCATCCCGACATAGCCGAGTTCCCCAACAAGATGTTCTACCAAAGGGAGCAACTGGAGCCCGTGCCTTGTCCACACCAGCTGGAGACGGAGCTGTCATATACCCTCCCCTCAGAAGATGCCATCGACGATATGCTCAAGGAGCACCGCATGCTCTTCCTGCCATCGGCATTCTGCAAGGAGCCGAATGTATCAGACAAGATCAATGCCAACGAGGCAGACATCGTGGTAGATATGCTGCGCCGCATCCATCGTTTCTATGGCGACCGCTTCGACTGTCAGAAGACGGTGGGCGTCATCGTGCCTTATCGCAACCAGATAGCCATGGTGCGCAAAGGCATTGAGAAGCTCGGCATACCCGAACTGGAGAAGATAAGCATCGACACTGTGGAGCGATACCAAGGCAGCCAGCGAGATGTCATCATCTACAGCTTTACCATTCAGAACATCTGGCAGCTCGATTTCCTTGCCGGCAACAGTTTTGTGGAAGATGGAACCATCATCGACCGCAAGCTGAATGTGGCAATCACGAGAGCCCGCAAGCAGATGATTATGACTGGCAATCCAGAGATACTTTGCAATAATCAGATATTTAACGAATTGATGCAGTATGTGAAGGGAAAAGGAGGATATTTCAACAAAAACAACTCATTTTGAGAAATTTAATCGAAAAAGTTTGGCAATACCAAAATAAAGTCCTACCTTTGCAACCGAAAAGAAATAAATAAGAAGAAAATAGAGAAATCATATAGATATGGGATTCCGGTGCTAAGCTGGCACTGGAATTCTTTATTTTTTATGCCTCTAGCAAACATATTATTAATAACATTAAACAAAACAACAAAAAGGATTATGGCTTACATGTCACAAGAAGGCTACGACAAACTCGTAGCTGAGCTGAAACAGCTCGTTACTGTAGAGCGCCCTAAGGCATCTGCCGCAATTGCTGAAGCCCGAGACAAGGGTGATTTGAGTGAGAACTCTGAGTATGATGCCGCCAAGGAGGCTCAGGCTCATCTAGAAGATAAGATCAACCGCATCAAGCTCACCATTGCCGAGGCTAAAATCATCGACACCAAGCAGCTCAGCACCGACTGCGTACAGATTATGTCAAAGGTGGAGATGACCAATATGGCCAACAAGGCTAAGATGACCTATACCATCGTGAGCGAGAGCGAGGCTAACCTCAAGGAGGGCAAGATTTCTATCAAGACCCCTATCGCACAGGGCTTGCTCAACAAGAAGGTAGGCGAAGTGGCTGAGATCAAGATACCTCGTGGTATCATCAAGCTCCGCATCGACAAGATTTCATTCGAATAAGACAAAAGAAGGAACTATCATACAGACTCCATAAGAGCCTGTATGACAGTTCCTTTTTTGCTATAATCCAAAACGACATATAAACACATTAAATATCATACAACTATGGCAAGCATTTTTTCAAAGATTGCAGCAGGAGAGATTCCTAGCTACAAGTGCGCTGAGAGTGACAAGTTTTATGCATTCCTCGACATCAGCCCTATCGGCAAGGGGCACACCTTGGTAATCCCTCGCAAAGAGGTAGACTACATCTTCGATATGGAGGACGAGGACTTGGCTGAGTTTGAGGTATTCGCTAAGAAGGTGGCTCAGGCCATCAAGGCAGCCTTCCCTTGCAAGAAGGTGGCTCAGGTAGTATTGGGCTTGGAGGTTCCTCACGCTCACATCCACCTCATCCCTATGAACAGCGAGGCTGATGTCAACTTCCGCAAGGTTCACCTCAAACTTTCAGAGGAAGAGTTTAAGGAGATTTCAGATAAGATTTATGCTGAGTTCAAGAAGCTCTAATCATAAACCTTATTATATATATAAAATAAGGTGGGGAGTTAAATAAACTCCTCACCTTTCTTAATTTGCACCTCATTTACATACTTTCTTACCAAGGCAGAAGAATCTTGCTTCTTGCAAATGAGCAAGACATTGTCCTTCTCTGCCACGATGAAGCCATCCAAGCCATTGAGTACGGCTAGCTTGCCCTTAGGCAATTTCACCACATTGTTGTGACAATTCTCCATCATCACATCGCTGTCAATAATCACATTATCGTCCTCGCTCTTCTGCATCGCCTCATAGATACTATGCCATGTGCCCAAATCAGCCCAACCAAAGTCACACTTCATCATGCAAACATTGCCTGGCTTATCCAAGATGCCGAAATCCACGGAGATGTTAGGATAAGAAGAGAAGCTCTCCTTCATATAGGCATTCTCCGTCTCGATGCTGAACTCTGGATATTGCTGGTCGTAATTGCGAAGCACTGGAGGCAGCAAATTGGAGAAGCACTCACGCAGATAGCTCACATTGCTCAGGAAGAGACCCGTGTTCCAATAGAACTCACCGCTCTCCACGAATATTTTGGCAAAGTCACGCTCTGGTTTTTCGGTAAACGACTGCACCGTATACAATCCATCACCCACATTATCGCCCAACTGTATATAACCATAACCAGGTTCTGGACGTGTAGGCTTGACTCCCATCGTCAAGAAACGATTATTCTGCTCCACAAAAGCCAAGCCCTCCAATACATTATTACGGAAAGCCTCCTCATTAAAGATTGCCTGATCGGAAGGAGTAGCTATAATGCAAGCATTGGGATTGAGCATAGAGATGCGGTGATTAGCCCAAGCCATGCTAGGTGCTGTGTTGCGATGTATTGGCTCAGCCATGATGCGCTCGGCAGGAACCTCTGGCAATTGTTCCTTGACCAAATCCACATATTCCTCGTTGGTATTGACGAAAATATGATCAGCTGGGAGTATTTTCGCCATTCTATCATAAGTTTGCTGCAACTGCGTACGCCCTACTCCAAAGAAGTCGATAAACTGCTTTGGATGGTTGCTTCGACTGCAAGGCCAAAGTCTGCGACCTTTACCTCCTGCTAGTATCACGCAATAGTAATTATTCTTGTTGCTCGTCATATTTTGAAAAGTTCGTTTTACTGTTTGTTTATAATTTCAGTGTAAAGTTAGGAAATATCTGCGAAAGAGCCAAAGTTTTTTCTCTATTTTAAGATAGAAAGGGATAAATACAACAAAAATTTAGCCTTTCAGCACATAAAATGCAAGTTTTTTGAAAAAAAAATGGCAAAAAGTTTGTCAGTTCAAAAATTATTAGTACCTTTGCACTCGCAATCGCCCAGATGGCGGAATCGGTAGACGCGCTGGTCTCAAACACCAGTGGA
>ERZ1034939.116-NODE-116-length-56272-cov-10.463116_pt1 | contig 56272 bp, 52 predicted proteins | sample MGYA00520626_ERZ1034939 | MGnify/ENA primary metagenome ERZ1034939 (study PRJEB33766, sample SAMN09781751) | gut metagenome | biome: gut microbiome | host: Homo sapiens | place: Madagascar | study: EMG produced TPA metagenomics assembly of the PRJNA485056 data...
GAGCAGAGCAGAGCAGAGCACTGATTAAGCTCTTGCAGTATGTGTTTGGCTATGCGGTTGTTACGCTTGAAGATATTGCTGAAAATTGCGACAGTATGCGTAAACCTGTCACAAGTGGCAAACGTGAAGCGGGAGAGTACCCGTATTATGGGGCTTCTGGCATCGTGGATTATGTAAAGGATTATATCTTTGACGGGGATTACCTGCTTGTGTCAGAAGATGGCGCAAATCTTTTGGCAAGAAGTACGCCGATTGCGTTTTCGATTTCGGGGAAAAACTGGGTCAATAATCATGCGCACGTTTTGAAGTTTGATCGCTACGAAACCAGACGGTTTGTAGAGTTTTATTTGAACTCGATTGATCTGGCTCCGTATATTTCTGGCGGCGCACAGCCTAAATTGAACCAGAAAAATTTGAACAGAATCGAAATTCCGCTTCCGAGTCAGGAACGGCAAAAATATATTGTGGATATTCTTGACCGTTTTGATGCCATCTGCAATGATTTGACCAGCGGCCTGCCCGCGGAAATTGAAGCAAGGCAAAAGCAGTATGAATACTACCGAGATAAATTGTTGACGTTTAAGGAGGTGGCTGCAACGTGAGTGCAGCAAAAAAGGCTGGTGTAATTTATATCCTGACAAATCCCTCTTTCCCGGATTATGTAAAAATTGGCTATGCGACCAATATCGAGAATCGACTGAAACAGTTAAATCGAAGCGAGTGTATCCCATTTGCGTTTCGGGTATATGCTACTTACGATGTTTCGGCTCCGCTACAAGATAAAGAGCTGCATAGCCTGATTGACCGTTTGAATCCTGATTTGCGTGCTATTGATACGTTCGATGGCAAGACAAGAACAAAAGAGTTTTATGCAATGACAAAAGAGGATGCTTATGCGCTTTTGGAGAGCATTGCAAAATTAAGCGGCACAATGGACAAACTGCAGCGCCTTACCCCGGAAGGCCATGAGATTGCAGACGAAGAAGTTGCGGCTGAAATTCAGGAAGAAGCAAAAGAACGCAAAGCTCCATTCTCATTTATTAAATGTGGTATTCCAATGGGGGCAGAGGTTGTGCTGCAAAATCATCCTGAGGTTGTAGCCGTAGTAAAAGATGATAGGCAAATTGAGTATCAGGGTAAAACCTATTCGCTTTCTGCGTTGGCTCAAAAAATCATGCAGACGACCTATCCGCTACAAGGGCCGGTGCATTGGCTTTATCAGGGAAGAAAACTGCGAGATATTCGAGTGGAACGAGAAGAAGCAGGGCTGTATGAATAAAAGGCGGGTGTGAAAATGTCCTTTTTCAATATCGTTGCGGCTACCAATGAAGATACTGTTGTTGCTGCCTATGAGCCTTCCAAGGTGCGCTCTGACAGTTACCAGAGTGAGGCAGAACTGGAAAAAGAGTTTATCCGGCTGTTGTGCGAGCAGGGCTACACCTATCTGCCGCTGCATACCGAGGATGAACTGATTGCTAACCTCCGCAGCCAACTGGAAGAGTTGAACCACTACCAGTTTTCCGATACGGAGTGGCAGCAGTTTTTCAGTGATGTAATTGCCAACCCCAACGAGCATATTCCCGAAAAGACCCGGAAGATTCAGGAAGACAATGTGCAGGTATTGCACCGGGATGATGGCAGCTCCAAAAATATCACGCTGATCGACAAGAAGAACATCCATAACAACCGCCTGCAGGTCATCAACCAGTATGAGGTAAAACAGGCAGACGGCGCACGGCATGATAACCGCTATGATGTGACGATTTTGGTCAACGGCTTTCCACTGGTTCATGTGGAACTGAAGCGGCGCGGGGTGGCCATCCGGGAGGCGTTCAACCAAATCAACCGCTATCAGCGGGATTCGTTCTGGGCGGGCTGCGGCTTATATGAGTATGTGCAGATTTTTGTAATCTCCAACGGCACAAATACCAAGTACTACTCCAACAGCACCCGCTACAATGCCATCAAGGATGCCAAACACGGCAAGACGAAAAAGGAAAAGACCAGCAATAGCTTTGAATTTACCTCCTACTGGGCCGATGCGAATAACCGTGTGCTGACGGATCTGATCGACTTTACCCGGACATTCTTTGCAAAGCACACGATCCTGAGCGTGCTGACCCGGTATTGCATCTTTACCTCAGAAAAGATGCTGATGGTGATGCGCCCATATCAGATCACGGCAACCGAGAGGATATTGAACCGCATCGAGATCGCCAACAACTACAAAAAGTATGGCAGTATCGAGGGCGGCGGCTACATCTGGCACACCACTGGCTCCGGCAAGACGCTGACCTCCTTCAAAACGGCACGGCTGGTATCGCAGCTGCCCTACATCGACAAGGTGCTGTTTGTGGTAGACCGCAAGGATTTGGACTACCAGACTATGAAAGAGTATGACCGCTTCGAGAAGGGTGCAGCAAACTCCAACACCAGCACCACGATTCTGAAACGCCAGTTGGAAAACCCGGAAGCACATATCATCATTACCACGATCCAAAAGCTGGCGACCTTCATCAAGAAAAATCCGGGGCATGAAGTCTACCAGAAGCACGTTGTGATCATCTTTGACGAGTGCCACCGCAGCCAGTTCGGTGATATGCATAAAGCCATTGTCCACAATTTCAAAAAGTACCACCTGTTCGGCTTTACAGGAACGCCGATTTTTGCAGTCAACGCAGGAAGCTCCACCGATCCACGCTATTTCACCACAGCGCAGACGTTCGGCGATCAACTGCACACCTACACCATCGTGGATGCCATCAACGACAAGAATGTGCTGCCGTTCCGGGTGGACTACATCAAGACGATGGACACAGAGCCAGACATGGACGACAAGCAGGTTTGGGACATTGACCGCGAAAAGGCGTTCATGGCACCCAAGCGTATTTCGCTGGTGACAAAGTACATCCTCGACCACTTCGACCAGAAAACCTATCGGGGAGACAAATCGTATGAGTTTAATCTGCTGACGAATGTGGCAGAGGTGGCTTCTGCCCAGCGTGGTGCGGTGGAAGAAATCAAGCAAAAACAGCGCGTCAGCGGTTTTAATTCGATTTTCTGCGTGGCTTCTGTGCCGATGGCAAAGCTGTATTATCAGGAGTTCAAAAAACAGATGGCGGCAGACCCGACCAAGCGGCTGCGCATTGCTACCATTTACAGCTATGGAGCCAACGAAGCGGAAACGGATGGCATTCTGGACGAGGAAAACCCGGAAGATACCTCCAACCTTGACCAGAGCAGCCGGGATTTTCTGGATGCCGCCATTCAGGACTACAACGAGATGTTCCACACGAACTACTCGACGGATGGTGAACGGTTCCAGAATTACTACAAAGATGTATCGCTCCGCATGAAGAATAAAGAGCTTGACCTGCTGATTGTGGTCAATATGTTCCTGACGGGCTTCGATGCCACGACCCTGAATACCCTTTGGGTGGACAAAAACCTGAAGATGCACGGTCTGATTCAGGCGTTCAGCCGGACGAACCGTATCCTGAACAGCATCAAGACCTTTGGCAATATCGTCTGTTTCCGCAACCTGCAAAAGCGGGTGGATGCGGCTATTTCGCTGTTCGGCGATCAAAATGCGGGCGGCATCGTTCTGCTGCGTAAATATGCAGACTATTACCACGGTTATATGGACGAGCAGGGAAAATACCATCAGGGTTATACAGACATGATCGATGACCTGACGCAGAAGTTCCCGCTGACAGATCCGCAGATCGTCGGGGAGCAGAACCAGAAGGACTTTATCGTGCTGTTTGGCGCACTGCTGCGGCTGCGGAACCTGCTGTCTTCCTTTGATGATTTCAAGGGCAACGAGATGATCTCGGAACGGGATTTACAGGACTATTTGGGTCGCTATCAGGATTTGCGGGACGAATGGCGTAACAAGAAGCACGATGAAACCAAAGAGGATATCACCGACGACGTGGTGTTTGAGGTGGAGCTGATTCGGCAGGTCGAGATCAACATTGACTACATTCTGATGCTGGTCAAAAAGTATCATGACACCCATTGCGATGATAAGGAAGTGCTCATCACGATTCGCAAGGCGATTGATGCCAGCCCGGAACTGCGCAGTAAAAAGCAACTGATTGAAACCTTTATTGCAGGGGTCAACGATGTGGATGATGTGATGGCAGAGTGGAACACCTTTGTGTCCGAACAGCGGGAGAAAGAGCTTGCAAAGATCATCCAAGAGGAAAAGCTGAAGGAGCCGGAAACGCGCAAATATCTGGCCAATGCGTTCCGTGACGGTGAGATCAAAACTGTTGGCACGGATATTGACAAACTGATGCCTCCTGTTTCCCGCTTTGGCGGCGGTGGCCGTGCGCAGAAGAAGCAAGGCGTGATTGATAAGCTGAAGAGCTTCTTTGATAAGTTCTTTGGGATTGGTGGAAGTTCATTTGAGGAGGGAAAACATGACTAAATGGTATAGAGGATAGTACTATAACGGTAACATCGATAATGGTGAGTAGAGAAAAATGGATATTTTTTCAACCAGAGAATTGGCAACGGCTTTTTGGGTCGGTGCGATTTTGATAGCTGTAGGAATGGCTATAGTTACCAATAAAAAGATAAGGCAGGGGTTTATAGGAGTTCTGAAATGCTTCTTCAACAGGAAGCTAAGGAAATTATGGGAAATATATTTCTTGTACATCGGAATAATCACGCTGATGTTTTCAAGGTTTCCAATATGGAAAAATATATATTTAAAAGATATTATTCTTTGGACGCTTTTTTCTGGATTGACTATTTGTATGAATGCAGTCGCTGGCGAAGCTGACGAAAAGTATATATCTAAAGTCCTTAAAGACAATATCAGATTTACTGTAGTCACGGAATTTCTATTGAGCACTTTTACATTTAGTCTTTGGGTTGAACTGATAATAATTCCGATAATGACAGCTATTACTTTGCTTGATGTAGTTGCAGCACAAAAAAGTGAGACGGTGGCCGTACATAAACTGCTTCAAAGCGTGATAGCCTTTATTGGGCTATGTTTGGTATTTCAAACAGTAAAAGTGGGAATTCGGGAATATCGAGAACTCAATATGGTAGATACATTGGTGAGCTTTTTCATTCCGATGGTCTATTTGCTTTTTGTCACACCACTGGAATATGTTTTTGAACTATATTCAAAGTATGAAATGTTATTTATACGGATGTGTTTTAAAGAGCCGCGGGATAAAAAAGTGAAACGAAAAAGACACTTGAAGGTGATAAAAGCGTGCGGATTATCCGTTAGGAAAATTATACTGTTTCAAAAACAGTGCATACCACGAATGTATGTTTCAATGTCTGATTCGGAATTTGAGGCGTTGATAAGTCAGTTGGAAGAGATTTGTCAATAAAGTTAAAAGCTTGAAAATGTGTGAGCAATCGATTATAATATTGATAGAGGGTTCATTGGTTGTGTGATACTATCCTGATACTAAAAAATCAGCAAGCTACATCTAGCACAGCAATCTCATAGAAAAGTGAACATCCAAGAACAGACGCGCTAAACAAATTCGCTTAGTAAAGAAATGAACCTACCGAGCTCGAGTAAAACCCATTCCCGCCGCGGTGTGCTGCGTTTTGCAGCACACCGCGGCGCTTTTTTTAAAATGCCGTCGGTTTAAGCGGGGCGCAGCCCAAAGCGGCGGGGCTCTGCCGTGGCAGCCGGGGGCGAATGCGGCGGCGGGGCGGATAAACGGCAAAAGAACCAGTGCTGGTGTTTTGCGGGGGCTTATGCTAAACTAAGGGCAGCGGAGGGCAGTGAAACTGCCCTTTGCGAAGAAAAGCCGCCCACCGGAAAAGAAGGAGAACGCCATGTATTTTGCCTATGGAAAAGCCGAAATCGATGCGCTGAGCGCCAAGGACCCCAAGCTGGCGGCGGTGATCGCGCAGGTGGGAATGGTGCAGCGCGAGGTGGATACCGATCTGTTTTCGGCGGTGGTGCATCATATTATCGGCCAGCAAATTTCCACCAAGGCGCAGGCTACCATTTGGCAGCGTATGCGCGAGGCGCTGGGCACCGTGGATGCGGCACACATTCTGGCGGCGGGGGCAGCGCAGCTGCAGGCATTGGGCATGAGCTTTCGCAAGGCGCAATATATAATGGACTTTGCCAAAAAGGTGCAAACCGGAGAATTTGACCCGGAGGGCATCCGGGAAAAATCGGACGAAGAAGCCATTCGTGAGCTGAGCGCGCTGCATGGCATCGGGGTGTGGACGGCGGAGATGATCCTGCTGTTTTGCATGCAGCGCCCCGATGTGCTCAGCTACAGCGATCTGGCCATTCAGCGCGGGCTGCGCATGGTGTATCATCACCGAAAGATCACCCGGCCGCTGTTTGAAAAATATCGCCGCCGCTTCAGCCCCTACGGCAGCGTGGCCAGCTTGTATTTGTGGGCGGTGGCCGGCGGCGCAGTGCCCGGCATGAAGGACTATGCGCCGCGCACAAAAGCGCCTGAACGAAAAAAACAGCGCCGCAGCTGTGGCCGGAATGTCCATTGCAATGACAGATAAAATGGAGTAGAATAGGCGTGCTGTAGAATTTGCTGTAACGAGGTGAAAGTATATGTTTGATGTAGTGGCACTGGGGGAGACCCTGATCGATTTTACACCGGGCGGCGCCAACGCACAGGGGGTAAAGCTGTTTGCCTGCAATCCGGGCGGGGCACCGGCCAATGTGCTGGCCATGAACGCCCGTCTGGGCGGCAAAACCGCCTTTATCGGAAAAGTGGGCCGGGATTCCTTTGGCAGCTTTTTGCGCAAAACCATGGTGCAGTGCGGCATTGATACCACCGGTCTGATCGCCGATGAAAAGCTGAATACCACGCTGGCTTTTGTGCATCTGGATGAACACGGCGACCGCTCGTTTACATTTTATCGTGATCTGGGCGCGGATGTGATGCTGCAGAGCCACGAGGTGAAAAAAAGCCTGATCGATGCCTGCCGCATTTTTCACTTTGGCTCGGTTTCGCTTACAGCTGACCCCTGCCGCACCGCCACCATGGAGGCGGCGCGCTATGCAAAGGCGCAGGGGAAGCTGATCAGCTTTGACCCCAACTTCCGCCCGCTTTTGTGGTTGGAGCCCGCGCAGGCGGTGGGCTGGATGCGGCAGGGCGTGCAGTTGGCCGATCTTTTGAAGGTTTCCGAAGAGGAAATGCGCCTGCTCACAGGTGAAACCGACCCCGAAAGGGGCGCAGCGCGCCTGATGGCCATGGGCCCGGGGCTGGTGCTGGTTTCCATGGGAGAAAAGGGAGCCTATTATCAAAACAAAATGGGCGGCGGTCTGGTGCCGACCTTTGATGTGGAAACCGTGGATACCACCGGCGCAGGCGATGCCTTTTGGGGCGCGGTGCTGCACCAGCTGCGCGGAAAAACCGCAGCGGAGCTGACGCAGCTGCCCTCGCAGCAGCTGCAGCAGGTGGTGCGCTTTGGCAATGCGGCGGGCAGCCTGACGACCATGAAAAGCGGCGCGATCCCGGCCATGCCTACCCAGGAGGAGATCGAAGCCTGCCTGAAAACCCGCAAGCTGATGGAAGTATAAGGAAAAAGCCTATGAGATACACCGCTTTTTATGCATCGCCCATGGGAAAAATCGGCCTTAGCGCCGATGAACACGGTGCGCTGACCGGCCTGTGGTTTGTGGGGCAGAAATATGCACCCCTGCCCGAGCAAAACGACATGGGCGGCACCCCGCCGCCGGTGCTGCAAAAGGCAGCCCGCTGGCTGGATGCCTATTTTGCGGGGGAAAACCCGCCCATCGATTTTCCTCTTGCCCCGCAGGGCAGTGCGTTTCAGCGGGAGGTATGGGCGCTGCTGCAGGCGATCCCATACGGAAAAACCGTTACCTACGGCCAGTTGGCCAAGCAGCTGCAGGCCCGACGCGGAGGGGCAATCGTTGCGGCGCAGGCTGTGGGCGGCGCGGTGGGGCGCAATAAAATTGCGCTGATCATCCCGTGCCATCGCGTGGTGGGGGCGCATGGCGCATTGACCGGCTATGCGGGCGGCATTGCGCGGAAGGCGCAGCTTTTGCAGATGGAGCAGGCCGGTGAGGCGGGCGTGTGAATCCCAAAGCTGCATAGTGCCGAAATCGCCGGGCGGCGGTTTCGGCTTTTTTGCGCCTTGTGACAATTTGGATACATCTGCCGTTTATACTGATAGAAAAGCCGAAGCACGCCCCCAAAAGGGCACGGCGAAAACAGCAAGATACAAAGGTGTGATGGATATGGCACGGATATTGGTGGCGGAGGACGAGCAGAGCCTGAACCGACTGATCTGCAAAAATCTGGAGCTGGTGGGGCATCGGCCCCTGTCGGCACAGGATGGCCGGGAGGCGCTGCGCCTTGCACAAAAGGAAAAGCCGGACCTTGCGCTGCTGGATGTTATGCTGCCCGAGGTGGACGGCTTTGCCGTGAAACAGGCCCTTGGCGAAGAGATGCCCGTGATATTCGTGACGGCCAAGATCAGCCTGAGCGATAAGCTGAAGGGGCTGAATCTGGGGGCGGAGGATTACATCACCAAGCCCTTTGAAATGCTGGAGCTTTTAGCGCGCATTCAAACGGTTTTGCGCCGCGTGGGAAAAAATGCCAAGCGCTTTTGCTGGCGCGGGCTGCAGGTGGATCTGGCATCGCACACGGTTGTTCTGAACGGTGCACCGGTTGACCTGACCCCGCAGGAGTACAGCCTGCTGGAAACACTGCTGCTGAACCGCAACATTGCGCTCAGCCGCGAGCGCCTGCTGGAATCGGCCTGGGGGTATGATTACATGGGCGAAACCCGCACGGTGGACAACCACATTCTGCGCCTGCGCAAAAAGCTGGGCCTTGAAAAAGAAATTCAAACCGTGTACAAGCTGGGCTATCGCCTTGCCCTGCCCGAGGAATGAGGAATACCATGAAACAAAAAACGCCGCCCGTAAAGCTGCAATTCTGGCAAAAAGCCTGCGCTGTGCTATGGGGGGCGTTTTTGGTGTGCCTTGCCATGGTGTGCGGCGCGGTGTACTTTTGGGGAAAAGAGCAAAGCTACGAGTCCGAGCTGAGCGCCCACCTGAACGATCAGGCCGCCATGATCCAGCAGCTGGCCAAAGATGTTTCCGCGCTGGAAAGCCGCGGCAGCAACGCCCTGCCCGCGCTGTGGCGCGTGTATGGCCGGCAGTACGAGGCCCATCGTGCGGCGCTGGAAATATACGAAAACGGCCAGCAGGCTTACAGCGGCCTGTCTGAGGCGTGCGTTCCGCAGGCCCGGCGGCAGGAGCTTTTGGTGCAGCCCGGCCAAAGAATGCGGCTGGTGTATGCCACCCCGGCGGGCAGGCGGCTGTTTATTGCGGCGGCGCTTCCGGAAAGCCTGGGGCAGATCGTGGTGGTGTACAGCGCCGATATGGAGCCTTTTTACCGCCAGTGGGAGCAGATCCTGCAGCTTTTGTGCCTGGCGGGCGGCATGGCGGCGGTGGTGTATGCGGCGGTGCTGTATGCACTTTTGCGCTGGATGTATCAGCCGCTGAAAAAAGTGACCGTGGCTGCCCGGGCGCTGGGCTGCGGGCAGTTTTCGGCTCGTGCCGCTGTAAATCGCAAGGATGAATTCGGCGAACTGGCATCAGCGCTCAACGGCATGGCGGACACGGTGCAAAGCCAGATGGGGCAGCTGCAGGCGGTGGCCGACCAGCGCCAGCGGCTTTTGGAAAACATGGCGCACGAGCTGCGCACCCCGCTGGCCGCCGTGAGCGGTTGGGCCGAAACCATGCGCGGTGTGCATCTTTCGCCCGAGGAACAGGCCGAGGCGCTGGATAGTATCTTGTTCGAGAGCCGCCGCGCGGCGGAGCTTTCGCGCCGTATGCTGGAGCTTTCGGTGCTGCAGCACGATGCGGCCATCGAAAAAAAGCCGGTGGCTGTGCCGCAGCTTTTGCAGCATGTGCAAACCGCCATGCTGCCTTTGGCAAAAAATCGGGGCGTGGCGCTGCAGGTGGGCGAGGCTGCGTTTGAAACCGTGCCGGGCGACGGCGCGCTATTGGAAAGCCTGCTGGGAAACCTGTGTGAAAACGCCATCAAGGCCAGCAGCCCCGGCGGTGTGGTGCAACTGGGGTGTGAAAAGCGGGACAAAAAATGCTTTTGGGTGCGCGACTATGGGCGGGGCATGAGCCGGGAAACGCTGGAAAATCTGGGCCAGCCCTTTTACCGCGAGGATAAGGCCCGCAGCCGCCGCGAGGGCGGCGCGGGGCTGGGGGTGGCGCTGTGCTTTGAAATTGCGCGGCAGCACGGCGCACAGCTGCAATATTTCAGCCGCCCCGGCGAGGGCACGCTGGCCATGGTGGAATTTGAAAAGGCGTGATTGCCGCCGGGCGGCATAATTTACAGCTTGGTGACAAAGGCAAGACGATTTGAAGGCAGCTGCGGATTATGCTGCTGGCAGAGCCAAAGAAAAGCTCACAAAACTTTTTGGGAGGAACTATAAAATGAAAATGAGATGTATCATGGCTTTGTGCGGAGCAATGGCGTTTGTGCTGGCGGGCTGCGGCAGTGAGATCGTAGAATCAGCAGTCACCGAAACGCAGGTGATCGATGTAAACGAGCCCAGCGCGGTGGAACAGGCCATGGAGCAGCAGGATGTTGCCTTTGTGAATGAAACAGAAAGCATCGTGGCATTTGAAAAGGAATACGCAGCCAAGGCCCCAGCCAACGATAAAGAACTCGGTGAAATGAGCCAGCAGGTACTCGAAGCGGCTCAGGAGCAATTTTTTTATTGGAGCGTTGCCAGAGACGATGTTTGCGGCGCATGGGCGGCGAACGAAGCGCTTCAGTACGATCTGGAAGAGCCGGATGAAACCTGCATTACGCCCCAGCAGGCCGCAAACGCAGCGGGGCGCGCCGCAAAAAAGATGCAGCCGGATATGGATGTGCTTGTGTATATGATCTCCCTGCGGTTATCTGACCCGGAACAGCCGGGAAACAGCAGATTGGTTTACCAGATGGTGGCAACGCAGCAGGGCGAAGCTGCACAGCCGCGGGAGCGGGAAAGCGTGTGTGCATTCCGCATCGATGCCGTTACAGGGGGACTCGTGAAAATTTATAAATACGAGGAAGCCTTTGCGCTGGAAGAAGATACAAATCTGGAAGGCTTTGCGCAAAAAGGGCAGGCGGAATTGCAGGGGTATCTGGATGCACTGGGCGCAGGGCAAACCTGCACGGCGTTTGAAAACATGGACAAGATGGACGAAAATTCAGCCCAGTTCACAACAAATATTGATGGGGCACCCTGGGATGTGACTATGCATAATGGACTGATCCTGTATGCACAGCCGGCACCCATGGAAGGATAAACAAAATCCGTCGGGCAGCATAATTTACAGCTTGGTGACAACGGCAAGACGATTTGAAGGCAGCTGTGGGTTATGCTGCTGACAGAGCCAAAGAAAAAGCTCACAAAACTTTTTGGGAGGAACTATAAAATGAAAATGAGATGTATCATGGCTTTGTGCGGAGCAATGGCGTTTGTGCTGGCGGGCTGCGGCAGTGAGATCGTAGAATCAGCAGTCACCGAAACGCAGGTGATCGATGTAAACGAGCCCAGCGCGGTGGAGCAGGCCATGGAAAGTGCCGATTATGAATTTATAGACGAAACACAGCCGCTGCTGGATTTTAAAAAGGAGTATGAAAACCTGACGGCGGCAGAGGAAATACAAAACGCGGAGGATAAGGCCTACGAGAGCTTTTATTTTGCAGCTGTGGCACTGGACGAGGTGGAGTTCAGCCGAAGGCAAAAGGAAGGCACGTCGACGGTAACATTGCCGGACGATACCTGCATTACGCCGCAGCAGGCGGCCAATGCAGCCGGAAAGGCGGCAAAGCTGGCAGACCCGGAAGCAGAGCACACGATCTACCTGGTGTGCATCCGCTTAGCCAACCAGGGAACAGAACTGGACGGACGGCTGGCTTATGATGTAATGGTGAACCGGAAAACAGAAAATGCGCGGCCGGGCGAAGAAGAGCCTATCTGCGGGCTTGTTTTGGATGCGGTGACAGGCGAAATGCTGCTTTTGAGCCCCTTTGGTAAAACACCTGCAGCGGAAATAGAAGAAAACGAAGCGGCATATGCGCAAAGCTGCAAAACAGAGCTGCAAAATTATCTGGATGCGGTGGGCGCAGGGCAGACCTGCGGTGAAGTGGCGCTGACAAGCGAAATAGATAACGGCATAGCAGATTTTGAAGTGCAGATCGACAGCATAAGGTTTTACGGCAGCATGAAAAACGGAAAGCTCACATATGTGGAGCGAGATTATTCTTAAAAATAACCCGCCGGGGGCGGCCTTTTCGGCTGCCCCCGGCGAAAATTATTTTGCATAAATTCTAAAAATCCGGCAAAAGGGGTTGACATTTTATACATTTGGATTTTAATTATACTGTATGAGAGTGTGCATTGGGCACCCTGGCTATAGTTCCGAGATGGTCAGGCTCATACCGGCTCAGGCGGTTTTGCGGGACGGTACGGCTCTTTTTGAACCGATCGTACCCTTTTTTAAAACGGCTGAAGGCTGTATTTTCAGGAAAAGATATTTGCAAAGCAGAATTTTATTCACTGAGAGGAGAAACTTTATGAAAAAACAACTGCTCACCGGCGTTCTCGCCGGCTTAATGATGCTGAGCTGCGCAGGCTGCGGGGCTTCCAATGCGGCGGGCTCTGCATCTGCAGCCAGCACTTCTGCCGCAGCCTCCGGCACGGGGGCTGCAGGCCGTGATACGCTTCATGTGGCGATCATGACCGACCCTGAGGGCCTTGACCCGCAGAAAACCTCGGCCACATCCACTTACTTTGTGACCATGAACGTGTACGAACCGTTGGTGATGATGGATGAAAACTGGGAGATCCAGCCCCGTTTGGCGGAGTCCTGGCAGGTGGCCGACGACTGCCAGTCGGTGACCTTCCACCTGAAAAAGGGCGTGAAGTTCCACAATGGCCGCGAGATGACCGCCGAGGATGTAAAATACAGCATTGAGCGCCTGAAAGAGGACGACAGCCCCAAAAAGAAATATTACGCCAACATTACCGGCGCTGAGATCAAGGATGATTACACCATCACCTTTACAACGGATAAGCCGGATGCCGTTTTGCTGACTTCGTTTGCCTATCCCTGGTCGGTGATCGTGCCCGAGGAGTGCGCCGATACGCTGAAAACCAACCCCGTGGGCACGGGCGCTTACCGCTTTGAAAGCTGGGTGCCCCAGCAGGAAGTAAAGCTGACCCGCAACGATGACTACTACGATACCCCCGCATCCATCGAAAATGTGGACTATCAGGTAGTGCCGGATACCACCACGGCCATGGTGGGCATTCTGAACGGCGATGTGGATCTGGTGGATGTGACCGGCAGCCCCACGACCCCCATTGAAAATAACCCCGCCGTTTCGATTTATGAAAAGAGCATCAACTCGGTCACGGTTCTGGGCATGAATCTGGACAACGAGTATCTTGCCAACGAGCAGGTGCGTCAGGCCATGGCCAGCGCCATTGATAAGGACGAGATCATTCAGGCTGTCAATGAGGGCCATGGCGATAAGGTAGGCTCTTACCTGCCCTCCTCGGCTGCGGAATACATTGATACCAACGATGTGCTGCCCTATGATGTTGACCATGCCAAGGAGCTGCTGGCCGCAGCCGGTTATCCGGATGGCTTTACCATCGGGCTGACCCTGCCCAAGAGCTACCCCATGTACACCAGCATTGGCCAGATCATTGCCGACCAGCTGGAGCGCGTGGGCATCCACTGCGAGATCGAAATGGTGGAATGGGCCGACTGGATGCAGAATGTGTACACCGATAAAAACTACGACATGACTGTTATGGCCAACTCCGGCCGTTTGAGCGCTTACGACTTTATTGCCCGCTTCCATTCGCAGAGCGGCGACTACATCAGCGATAAAACCGGTGAAGCCGACGAAATTCTGGATAAGCTGAAGGACGAGCTGGATGCCGATACCCGCACCCAGCTGATTCAGGACTTCCAGCGTCTGGTGGCAGAAAAGGTTCCCGTGGTGTCCTTGGAAACCCAGCATCGCCTTTACGCCATGAGCAGCGACCTGCAGGGCTTTGTGATGTATCCTTCGGAAACCACCGAGTTTAAAGTATTGAGCTTTTCTTAAATTTACGCAAAGCAAATGAGGGGGCAGGCTCTGCCTCCTCATTTTGCCTATCTACAAAATAACAGCCATTGTTTGGAGCGGATCTTATGCTCAATTATGCAATCAAACGAATCAACGGCGCGCTGCTTGTGGTGGTGGCCGTTTCGGTGATCACTTTTGTGATGCTCACCCAAATTTCCGGCAATGCGGCCATGCTTGCACTGGGCACGGATGCCACCGCAGAGCAGCTGGCCCAGCTGGAGCACAGCCTGGGGCTGGATCTGCCTTGGTATTTGCAGTATTTGGGCTGGGTGAAAAATCTGTTTCATCTGGATTTCGGCACTTCTGCGCTCTACGGTGAAAACGTGCTCACGCTGGTTTTGCAGCGCCTGCCGGTCACGCTTTCTTTAGCTGTGCTTTCCATGCTGATGGCGCTGATCGCGGCAGGGCTTTTAGGGGTTGCTTCCGCCGTTAAAAAAGGCAGCATTATCGATATTCTCAGCCGCAGCCTGATGCAGATCGGCGCGGCGATCCCGGGCTTTTGGATCGGACTGATCTTTATCATCTATCTGGCGCTGGGCAAAAAATGGTTTCCTGCCTCCGGCTTTGTGGCCCCCGGCGATAGCTTTACAGGCTATTTGCAAAGCATTTTTCTGCCCTCGCTGGTGCTTGCCATTGGCGAGGTTGGCCCGCTGCTGCGCGCGGTGCGCACCTCAATGCTGCAGTCGCTGCAGCAGGATTATATTCTGATGGCCAAGGTGCAGGGCCTGCCTGCGTGGAAAATTTATATTAAATACGGCCTGCGCGGGGCGTTGGCTGCCCCCTTGAATGTGGCCGGAATGCAATTTGCCAAGCTGCTGGGCGGCACCACCGTGGTGGAATCGGTGTTTTCTATGCCCGGGCTGGGCCGTTTGGTGCTGGTTGCCGTGGAGCAGCGCGACATTGTGCTGCTGCAGGGGGCCGTTATGTTTATTACCCTGGCGGTGGTGCTCATCTCGCTTTTGGCGGATCTGCTCACGGCCTGGATGAACCCGCGCATTCGCCTGAACGAAGGAGGGAATGCCGCATGAAAAAGCCAAACTGGAACCTTGTTTTGGGCTGCGCCCTTTTGCTTATCGTGATCGCGGCGTGTCTGCTTTCGTTTTTCTATCTGCCCTATCCCCCCAATGTGATGGATAATGCGCACGCCTATTTGCAGCCGGGGCAGGCTGCCGGGCATTTGCTGGGCACCGACCAGTATGGCCGCGATATTCTGAGCCGCATCATGGTGGGCTCACGCACGGTTCTGCTGATCGGCTTTGTATCGGTGAGCGGCGGTGCGGTGTGCGGCTGCGTGCTGGGGGCCAGCGCTGCCATGATCAAGGGCATTTACGGCAGCATCGTGATGCGTGCCATCGAAGGGCTGATGGCCTTTCCCGGCACTTTGCTGGCGCTTATGCTGGTGGCCGTGGTGGGGCGCGGGCAGTGGGGGGCGATCCTGGCTATCGGGATCTATACGATCGCGCCCTTTGCGCGCCTTGTGCATACCCTGATTCTGGAAAGCGAATCGCTGCTCTGCATCAAGGCGGCACGCAGCTTTGGCACAGGGCCCTTGCGCCTTTTGAGCCATTATTATCTGCCGGTGCTTTTGCCCCGGCTGCTCACGCAGTTCAGCGCCAGCGTTGGCTCTGCCATCATGACCGAGGCCGCACTCTCTTTTTTGGGGCTGGGCGTACAGCCGCCCAATGCAAGCTGGGGCCTGATGCTCTCGGAAGCCAAGCAGTATGCGCTTTTATACCCCTATCTGGCCGTTGCCCCCGGCGCAGCGATCTTCATGGCTGTGCTGGGCTTCCATTTGCTGAGTGACGGCTTAAACGACATTCTCATTACAAGGAGGTCGGAGCAATGAGCGAAGGCAAAAAGCTGGTCAGCATTCGCGGGCTTACGGTTTCCTCGGCGCACCGGGTGCTGATCAAGTCGCTGGATCTGGATATTGCCCAGGGCGAGCTTTTGGGCATTGCCGGGGAATCCGGCAGCGGCAAAACCATGCTGATGCGCACGCTTTTGAACATTCCGCCCGAGGATGTGCATTTTAAAGCCGATGCACTGCAGATGTTCGGCGCAGATTGCCTGCACTTATCCGATACCGACTGGCGCAGAACCGTGGGAGAGCACATTGGCTTTGTGCCGCAGAACACGATGTTTTATCTGCACCCCATGCTCAAAATCCGCCAGCAGATCGCCGACAGCTATGTGAGCCACCGCAAGGGCACGCTGCGGCAGGGGCTGGCGCGGGCCGAGGCACTGCTGCGCGAGGTCGGCTTTGATGACCCGGAGCGTGTTCTGAACTCGTATGCATGGGAGCTTTCCGGCGGTATGCGCCAGCGCGTGAATATTGCCATGGCGCTGATGAACAGCCCCGAGCTTTTGATCGCCGACGAGCCCACCACGGCCTTGGACTGTGCCATTCAGCGGCAGATCATGGATCTGTTTATGAAGATCAGCCGGGATACCGGCATTGCCATTGTGATGATCAGCCATGATCTGGGAATGCTGCAGCAGTACAGCCGCCGCACCCTGGTGATGTATGCGGGCCGCATGGTGGAAAGCGGCAGCACCGAAACCCTGTTTTGCACCCCGGCGCACCCTTATACCCGGGCGCTGATGGGGGTGATCCCCTCGCTCAGCCTGCAGGCCGGGCAGCGCCTGGCCGAGATTCCCGGCTATGTGCCGGACAGCGGGCGCGAAACCGATGCGTGTATTTTTGCGCCGCGCTGCCCCTATGCCGGTGCAGAGTGCAGCAACGCTTTGCGGGAGCAGGATCTGGGCGGCGGGCATAGCTGCCTGTGTGCGAAACCCGGGATAGGAGGGCAGAACCATGGCTGAAATTTTGCTGCAGGGGCAAGAGCTGGTGAAGCAGTTTCCGGTGCAGAAAGCGCCGTTTACCGGGCGTGTGCTGAAAAATTTTACGGCCGTGGACGGTGTGAGCCTGGAATTATACCGGGGCGAAACACTGGGCATCGTGGGGGAATCCGGCAGCGGAAAATCCACCACGGGCGAGATCCTTGGCGGGCTGCAGCAGCCCACCGCCGGGCGCGTTTTGTATAAAGGGCGGGATATCCGCACACTTTCGCGGCAAGAATACCGCGATTTCCGCCGCAATGTGCAATATGTGTTTCAGGACCCCAAGGGCTCCATGAACGCCTCGGGGCGCATTGAAAATATTCTGGCCGAGCCCCTGCTCACCCTGCAGATCGAGCCGGATGCCCAAAAGCGCACAGAGCGTGCCCGCGAAATGTGCAGCCTTGTGGGGCTGGAAGAATCGGTTTTGCGCAAATTCCCCGGCGAGCTTTCGGGCGGGCAGTGCCAGCGCGTGGCCATTGCCCGGGCGCTGATCTCAGAGCCGGAGATCGTGGTGTGCGATGAAGCCGTGTCGGCTTTGGATGTATCGGTGCAGGCGCAAATCCTGAATTTGCTGAACGATCTGCAAAAGCGCCTGCAGGTATCGTATCTGTTTATTTCGCACGATATCAGCGTGGTGAATTATATGGCTGACCGCATTGCCGTGATGCTGCACGGAAAGATCATAGAGCAGGGCTCGCCCGAGGCCGTGCTGCAGAACCCCCGCAATGCCTACACCCGCCAGCTGCTGGATTGCTCGTTTGCAAATAAGGCAAACCGCCGGCTTTAAGGCACCAGGGCAGTGCGCAAAAAAATACACACAAGAAAAAATGCCCGTGAATGCTTAGGTGTTCACGGGCATTTTTTGGAAAAGGATAACAGCATTTTGCCGCCGCAGGGGCACTGCGGCTTTAGCACTGAGCGCTGATCGCCCCTTGGCTTATCCTTCAGCGTCAGGCAATGGGCTGGGTTTTTTCGGCCAGCCAGCGGTTTTCTTCGGTAGAAAGCAGCGGGGCAAGGCGCTGGGCGGTTTGGGCGTGATACCAGTTCAGCCAGCTTTTTTGTGCGGCGGTCAGCTGCGAAAGATCGATGCATTGCAAATCGTAGGGCACCCAGGTAAGGGGCATAAAGCGCAGAAAGCGGCCGTAATCGCTTTGGTCGGCTTCCAGCACCTCCAATTCGTTTTCAATGCGCACACCCACGCGCCCGGGCTCGTACAGGCCGGGCTCATCCGTGAGCACCATGCCGGGCTTCAGCACCACCGGGTTTTGCGGGCGAATGCTCTGGGGGCCTTCGTGTACCATGCCCACATGGGCCACGCCGTGGCCGGTGCCGTGGCGAAAATCCAGGCAGTGCTGCCACAGCGGCTGGCGGGCCATCACGTCCAGCTCACCTGCCGTGCAGCGGCTGGGCCACACCGCGCGCGCCAGCTCAATGTGGCTTTGCAGCACCAGTGTGCAGCACTGGATCTCCTGCTGGGTTAAAGGGCCCATGGCAAAGGTGCGCGTGATGTCGGTGGTGCCGGTGCGATAGGTGGCGCCGCTGTCTACCAGCAGCAGGCCAAGGGGCTCTAAATAGCTGCAGTGCCCGGGCTGCGGCTGGTAGTGGATCACCGAGGCGTTGGGGCCCCAAGCCGCAATGGTGGGAAAGCTTTCCACCACAAAGCCGGGCTGGGCGCTGCGGCAGCGGTGCAGCATGGCATCAATATCCATTTCGGTAAGGCTTTCGCCCCCTGCCATGCAGCGCTCCAGCTGCATCCAAAAGCGCACCATGGCCGCGCCGTCATACAAATGCGCCTGCCGGGTGGCGGCCAGCTCGCCCGCATTGCGAATGCCCTTGGGGGCCAGCAGGGGATCGGTTTGGGGCAGGGGCGTGATGTTTGCATTATCGGAAAGGCATCGGCACAGATCATAGTTGGCCGAGGCAGGGTCATACAGCACGGTGCCGCCCGAAAGCGCGGCGCAGTCCGGATAAAAATCATCGTAGGGGTGCAGCGTTACCCCAGCGGCGCACAGCGTGGCCTGCACGGCGGCGGGCATACGCGAGGCGTCGATATACAGGCGGCATTCGCCTTGGCTCAGCAGGCAGAAGGCCAGCGCATAGGGAGTGCATTCAATATCCAGTGCGCGCAGGTTGAGAAGCCATGCAACACAGTCCAACCGGCTTTCGGCAAGAATGTCGGCCCCGGCATCGGCCAAAAGCACCCGGGCGGCGGTTAGCTTCCCGGCAATGTCCATGCCGGCGCTTTCCTCGCTCAGCAGCCAGCACTCACTGCAGGGCAGGGCCGGGCGCTCGCTGCCCCACAGTGCGCTGATCAGATCAATGCTTTGCAAATGCGCCCCGGCGGGCTGCAAAGCGGCTTGCAGGCGCTGGGCAAGGCTTTGCGAAACACAGTGGCCGTCAAAACCCAGCACATCGCCGGTGGCCAGCGCCCCGGCCAGATAGGCCTCGGGGGTGGGCACGCCGGGCTCACCCTTGCGCATCAGGGTGACTTCGGTGCCGGAAAGCTGCTGCTCGCCCTGCTCGAAAAAGCGGCCGTCCACCCACAGGGCGCTGCCGGTTTGCGTAACGGCCAGCGTGGCGGATTCGCCTGTAAAGCCACTCAGCCATGTGCAGGCAGTGTAGTGGGCAGGCAAAAACTCGCTGCCGTGGGGATCGGCGCTGGGGATCAGATAAGCGGCAATGCCGTGCTTTGCCATGGCAGAGCGCAAAGCGGCAATACGGTGATTGGTTGTATGGGACATATATGATAAAACCTCCGATCGCATCGCGCAGGATGCGGTAAAATACTTTGACCAGTGCCTATTATACTACACTTTTGGGCAGATGGCGCACTTGACATACCTGCTATAATAAAGATAGTTGTAATATTATGCCATGCGGCAGTTTGCCAAGGATAACCGGCACAGCCGCAGTGATAGATCTTTAAGTGGAAAGCAGGAACATTATTATGCAAAAAACAACGAAAATCGATATTTTTTCCGGATTTTTGGGCGCAGGCAAAACCACGCTGATCAAAAAGCTGATCCGGGAGGCTTTTCAGGGCGAGCAGATCGTTCTGATCGAAAATGAATTTGGCGAGATCGGCATCGACGGCGGATTTCTGCAGGAGGCCGGTATTCAGATCAACGAGCTGAACTCCGGCTGCATCTGCTGCAGCCTGGTGGGCGATTTCCGCGAGGCATTGCGCAAGGTGGTGGAGCAGTATGCTCCCGACCGGATTCTGATCGAGCCCTCGGGCGTGGGCAAGCTGAGCGATGTGACCCGTGCCGTGCAGGGCGTGGCCGAGGAGCTGCCTGTGCAGCTGAACAGCTTTGTCACGGTGGCCGATGTGAAAAAGGTCAAGATGTATATGAAGAACTTCGGCGAGTTCTACAATGACCAGATCAGCCACGCCAGCTGCATTATCCTGAGCCGCACCGGCAGCGCCGACGAAGAAAAGGTTGCCGCCGCCGTGGCCATGCTGAAGGAAAAGAACCCCACCGCTACCATTGTGACCACCGACTGGGAGCAGCTGAACGGCAAGCAGATCCTTTCGGTGATGGACGGCAAGCGTGATCTGGTGGCCGAGCTGCTGGCCGAGGCCGTTAAGGCAAACGAGGCCCATGCCAATGAGGACGAGCACGAGCATCATCACCACCATCACGACCATGACGAGCATGACCATGAGCACGGTGAGCATTGCTGCTGCCATGACCACGACCATGATCACGATGAGCATGATCACGATGAGCATGATCACGATGAGCACGAGCATGAGCATGAGCATGAGCATCATCACGAGCACGGCGAGCATTGCGATTGCGGCCATGACCATGACCACGAGCATCACCATCATTACGATGAGCACGGTGTTTGCAGCTGCGGCCATCATCACGACCATGATGCCGACGAGGTGTTTACCAGCTGGGGCACCGAAACCGCCCGCAAGTACACCCGCGCTGAGCTGGAATTTGCTCTGGGCGCACTGGACAGCGGCGACTACGGCACCATTTTGCGCAGCAAGGGCATTGTGGCCGGTGAAGGCACCTGGTATGAATTTGACATGGTGCCCGGCGAGTGGGAGATCCGCGAGCGCAGCGCCGATGTGACCGGCAAGCTGGTGGTGATCGGCAGCGAGCTGAAGCAGCACGAGATCGAAGAGCTGTTCAAGGTTTGATCTCGGGCAGGAAGGATATTGTAAAGCTATGGCTATGAATGAAATTCCCGTATATCTGTTTGTGGGCTTTCTGGAAAGCGGCAAAACCAAGTTTATTCAGGAAACCATGGAAGACCCGCAGTTTGATTCGGGCGATAAAACCCTTTTGCTGGTGTGCGAGGAGGGCGAGGAGGAATACGCGCCCGAAAAGTTCGGCTTTCCCGGCGTAACGGTGGAATACATCACCGACAAAGAGCAGCTGAACCCCCAAAACCTGCAGAACATGGCGCAGAAAAGCGAATGCGGCCGCGTGATCATTGAATACAACGGTATGTGGCTGATGAACGATCTGGCCGAGGCGATGCCCGCCAACTGGCTGGTGTATCAGTGCATTGCCACGGCCGACGGCACCACCATTAAAACCTATGCCAACGACAATGCCATGCGCAGCCTGATCTTGGATAAGCTGGCGCGCAGCGAGCTGCTGGTGGTGAATCGTGCCGAAAAGGTGGACGACCCCGAAAGCGCCCAGATGATCCACAAGCTGGTGCGCCAGGCCAGCCGCCGCTGCGATATCGCCTATGAATATGCCGACGGCAGCGTGCGGTATGACGATATCCCCGATCCGCTGCCCTTTAAGCTGGATGCCCCGGTGATCGAGATCCCCGAAGAATTTTTCGGCATCTGGTATATGGACTGCATGGACGAGCCGGAAAAATATAACGGAAAAACCGTGAAGTTTTTGGCACAGGTTTGCCAAACGAACCGTGCCGGAAAAGACTGCTTTGTGCCGGGCCGCTTTGCCATGACCTGCTGCGTGCAGGACATTCAGTTTGTGGGCTTCCCCTGCAAATACACCGGCTATGCCAAGCTGAAGCAGCGTGACTGGATCACCGTGACCGCCAAGGTGAACCTGAAGTTCCACCCCATTTACAAGGGCCAAACGCAGGACAGTGTGGGCCCGGTGCTCACCGCGCTGGATGTGCAGCCCGCCGAGCCTGCCGCCGAGGATGTGGTGAACTTCTCGTAACCGCCTGTTCCCTTTGATTTTGCAAGGAGAAAACGACTATGGGTATGATTCGCAGAATTTTAAATATCGGTGTAGGGCTGGCAGCCGGGGCGCTTGCCTATAAGCTGCTGGGAGATTACAATAAAAACCAGATGGTAGAGGGCGAGTTTACTGTGATGGATTCGCCCGAAACACATGGGCCGGAGCAAGCCGACTCTGCCGCAGGCAAAACCGTGCCTTTGGGCGGGGAAACGCCGCTGCATCGCGATGAAAATGGCCATGTGGACCCGGCCACCATCGCAGACCCCAACGATTTTCAGGATTGGGACGATATGGGCTGCCGCGGATAAGGCATCGTCCTGATACACAAAATTCTTATTTTCCGGCAAACAGAGGCACTGTGTTCGATTTTGAACACGGTGCCTCTTATTTTGTTTATAGCTTTCCCTGGCAGCTTTTTGTATAGATCTGCTAAAAAGTTTTTTTAGAAAAAACAGAAATTCGTTGCTTTATTACTTTACAGTGATACTATAATAAAGTATAATACAAAACATAGAGGGATAGTAAGAATGGCCCGGCCGCAAGGTGCGCCGCGCTTTGCGGCCGGGCATTCCGGAAAAAAGAAGCTTTGTGCACGGCAGAGTGCTGATTGGGAAAGAGGATTTTTATGGAACTGGATCTGAGCTGTTTTCGCCCGGCCGAGCGTGCCCAGCTGGAGCTGCGGGCCGTATACGAAAAGGCGGGCTATCACAAATATCACATGGGCGGGTTTGAAGAGTACAGCCTGTATCAGGAAAACCGGGGCTTTTTGAGCAGCGATCAGGTGATCACCTTCACCGATCTGGATGGCCGTCTGCTGGCCATGAAGCCGGATGTAACGCTGGGGATCGCCAAAAATGCCCAGCCTGCGCCGGGAGAATGCAAAAAATATTATTATGTGGAAAAGGTGTACCGCCCCAGCCGGGAAAGCCGCACATTCAAAGAGATCAACCAGATGGGCCTGGAATGCATCGGCGCAGTGGATGACGGCGTGACGGCGCAGGCGGTGCAGCTGGCCGTGCAAAGCCTTGCGGCAGCCGGTGTACCTTATGTGCTGGAAATCGGCCACATGGGTTTTATCAAGGGCCTTTTGGATGCCGTGGATGCACCCAGGGCCTGCCGCGCACAGCTGCTGGGCTTTTTGCAGAGCAAAAACGCCCACGAACTGCAGCAGGCGGCCCTGCAGGCGGGCATCAGCGCCTGGGGCGCACAGGCACTGTGCGGCCTGCTGGAATTGAACGGCCCGCTGGATAATACCCTTTGCCGCGCCCGGGAAATGGTGAAAAGCGAGGGAATGAGCGCCGCGCTGGACGAGGTGAGCGCCTTGCAGAAGGTGCTGGGCGGCGCAGGCAGCGGCCTCCGACTGGACCTGAGCCTTGGCGGAGAAATGGAATATTACAACGGCCTTGTGTTCAACGGTTATCTGCAGGGGCTGCCCCGTGCCGTGGTGCGCGGCGGAAGATACGACCTTTTGGCGCGGCGCTTTACCCCCGGGGCCGGGGCCATTGGCTTTGCCGTGTATCTGGACGAACTGGAGCGGCTGCAGGCGGCCCGCGGCGTACCGCAGACCGGCGAAAAAACCATGCTGAATGTGGCGCTGCCCAAGGGGCGGCTGGGGGATAAGGTGTACGGGCTTTTGGCCGGGGCAGGCTATGGCTGCGCCGAAAATTACAACGAAACGCGCAAGCTGGTGGTGGAAAACCCCGAGGCAGGCATTCGCTATTTTCTGGTAAAGCCCAGCGATGTGGCTATTTATGTGGAGCATGGCGCGGCGGATATCGGCATTGTGGGCAAGGATATTCTGGCCGAAAGCGGTGCCGATGTGTATGAGCTGCTGGACACCGGGCTGGGCCGCTGCCGTATGTGCGTGGCAGGGCCGGAAAATTTTATCGAGGATGAAAGCCGCAGCCTGCGCGTGGCCACCAAGTTTGTGAACATTGCCAAGCGCTATTACGCCGGGCAGGGGCGGGATATCGATATCATCCGGCTGAACGGCTCCATCGAGCTGGCACCGATCCTGGGGCTTTCGGATGTGATCGTGGACATTGTGGAAACCGGCACCACCCTGCGGGAAAACGATCTGACGGTGCTGAAGGAGTTTATGCCCATCAGCGCACGGTGCATTGCCAACAAGGCCAGCAGCAAGTTTAAGGAAAAAGAACTGCAAACCCTTTTGCAGAAACTGAGAGAGGCTGTGACAAAATGATCAGGATCTATAATTTTGATACCATTCGCCCCAACGAAATTCTGAACCGCGATATCCGCGCCGAAAAAAATGTGGAGGATATCGTGGACGGCATTATTGCCGATGTGCGCAGCCGGGGCGATGCGGCACTGAAAGAGTATGCCGAAAAGTTTGACGGCGCAAAGCTGGAAAGCCTGCGGGTGAGCCGACAGGAGATCGACGAAGCCTTTGCGCAGGCCGATCCGGAATTTGTGCAAACGCTGCGCATGGCTGCGGCCAACATTGAAAAATTTCACTCTAAGCAGGTACACAAGAATTTTACGATCACGGATACGCCCGGCGTGGTGCTGGGGCAAAAGTATACCCCCATTGAAAAGGCCGGTGTGTATGTGCCGGGCGGCACGGCCGCCTATCCCAGCACGGTGCTGATGGATGTGATCCCGGCAAAGGTGGCGGGGGTAGGCGAGATCGTAATGACCACCCCGGCGGGCAAAAACGGCAGGGTGAACCCCGTGATCCTGATCGCAGCAGCCGTGGCAGGGGTGGATACCATCATCAAATCAGGCGGCGCACAGGCCGTTGCGGCCCTGGCCTACGGCACCCAAAGCGTGCCCGCTGTGGATAAGATCGTGGGCCCGGGCAATATTTTTGTGGCCACGGCCAAGCGCAAGGTGTTCGGCAAGGTGGGCATTGATATGATCGCAGGCCCCAGCGAAATTCTGGTGCTGGCCGACGGCACCTGTGACCCTGCGTGGGTGGCGGCCGATCTTTTGAGCCAGGCCGAGCACGATGTGCTGGCAAGCCCCGTGCTGGTAACGGACAGCGAGGCGCTGGCAAAAGCCGTGCAGGCTGAGCTGGAGGTGCAGATCCCGCAGCTGCCGCGCAAGGAAATTGCGCGGGAAAGCGTGGACACCAACGGCAAGATCATTGTGTGCAGCGATCTGGGCAAGGCGGTGCAGGCCGTGAACATCATAGCCCCCGAGCATTTGGAGGTGTGTGTGGACGAGCCGTTCGGCCTGCTTTCCGAGATCAAAAATGCAGGCAGCATCTTTTTGGGCAAAAATGTGCCGGAGGCACTGGGCGATTATTTCGCAGGCCCCAACCATACGCTGCCCACCAGCGGCACGGCACGCTTCAGCAGCCCGCTGAGCGTGGACGACTTTGTGAAAAAGAGCAGCTTTATTTATTACACCCGGGAAGCGCTGGGGCAGGTGCAGGCCCGTATTGCCGATTTTGCCGAGCGGGAGGGCCTGCACGCCCACGCCAAAAGCGTGACCATTCGCTATGAAACCGAGAAAATGCCAAAGAAAGAGGGCGAACCGTTATGAGTGGATTCTTTACCCCGAGCCTGAGCGCGCTGGAGCCCTATACCCCCGGCGAGCAGCCCCGGGGAAAAACCTATATCAAGCTGAACACCAACGAAAGCCCGTTTGCGCCCAGCCCGCGGGTACTGGAAGCCGTGAACCGCGCCGAGGTGGAAAACCTGCGCCTGTACAGCGACCCTGCATCGGCTGCGCTGTGCAGGGCCATTGCAGATCGTTTCGGCCTTGCGCCCGAAAATGTGGTTTGCGGCAACGGCAGCGACGAGCTGCTCAGCTTTGCCATTCGTGCTTTTTGTGACGCCGGCCGTGCGCTGGCCTGCCCGGATATCACCTATGGGTTTTACAAGGTGTGGTGTCGGCTTTGGGGCGTGGAAAACCATGTGATCCCGCTGAAGGAGGATTTTTCCATCAATACGGCAGAATACGAGCATCTGGGTGAAACGATCCTGATTGCAAACCCCAACGCACCCACGGGCAAGGCATTGAGCCGGGCGCAGATCGAAAGGCTTTTGCAGACCAACCCCGACAGCGTGGTAATCGTTGACGAAGCGTATGTGGATTTCGGCGGCGAAAGCTGTGTGCCGCTGATCCAAAGCTATCCGAACCTGCTGGTGGTGCAAACATGCTCCAAAAGCCGAAGCCTTGCAGGCGCGCGCCTTGGTTTTGCGCTGGGGCAAAAGGCGCTGATCGAGGATCTGAACCGCATTCGCTACAGCTTTAACCCCTATAACATCAACCGCCTTACCGCTGCCGCAGGCATTGCCGCCATGCAGGACGAAGAATATCTGGAAAAATGCACGGCGGCCATCGTGCAAAGCCGCGCATGGACGACTGCCCAGCTGCGGGCACTGGGCTTTGCCGTGCAGGACAGCCTTGCAAACTTTGTGTTTGCCCGCTGCCCGGCCATGCCCGGCGGGCAGCTGTATGCCGAGCTGAAAAGCGCGGGCATTCTGGTGCGGCATTTTGATGCGCCGCGCACGGCAGACTGGCTGCGCATTACCATCGGCAGTCAGGGCGAAATGGAAAGCCTGATCGAAGCTGTAAAACGCATTATCGGAAAGGAGCAACGCCCATGCGCACAGCCACTATAGAGCGAAACACCGCAGAAACCCAAATCAAACTCTGGATCGATCTTGACGGCACCGGCCAATACGAGATATGCACGGGCTGCGGCTTTTTGGACCATATGCTGAACCTGTTTGCCCGGCATGGCCGATTTGATCTGCGGGCAGAGTGCCGGGGCGATACGCAGGTGGACTATCACCACACGGTGGAGGATATGGGCATTGCGCTGGGCCGGGCCTTTGCCGCTGCGCTGGGGGATATGCGGGGCATCACCCGCTACGGCAGCATGATATTGCCCATGGACGAAGTGCTGATGATCTGCGCCGTGGATCTTTCGGGGCGCAGCGCACTGGGCTATCAGGTGCAGCTGCCCAGCGCCCGGGTGGGGGATTTTGATACCGAGCTGGCCAAGGAATTCTGGCTCGGCTTTGTGCGCAGCTGCCCGTGCAGCCTGCATTTTCAGCAGATGGCCGGGGAAAACACGCATCATATTCTGGAGGCCTGTTTTAAGGGCATGGGCCGCGCGCTGGCGCAGGCGGTGCGCATAGACGAAGCCCACAAAAACGAGGTGCCCAGCACCAAAGGAGTGCTTGTAGAATGATCGCAGTCATTGATTACGGCGTGGGAAACCTGTTCAGCCTTTCTTCCGCTTTGCGGTATCTGGGGCTGGAAAGCAGGATTACCCGGGATGCCGAAGAGATCGAAAAAGCCGACCGGGTGATCCTGCCCGGCGTGGGGGCGTTCGGCGATGCCATGCAAAAGCTGCAAAGCACAGGGCTGGTGCCGGTGCTCCGCGCCGAGGCGCAGAAAAAGCCGCTGCTGGGCATTTGCCTGGGAATGCAGCTGCTGTTTGATAAAAGCTATGAATACGGCCAGCACAAGGGCCTTGGGCTGATCGGCGGCGAGGTGGTGCCGCTGGGGCCCTATCTGGCCGACCCTGCGCTGAAGGTGCCGCACATGGGCTGGAACGCCCTGCATTTATGCCGGCCGCAGGATCCGCTGTTTCGCTATATCAGCGAGGGTGAGTGCGTGTATTATGTGCACAGCTTTTATGCCAGAAACTGCCGGGAAAGCACGCTGGCCACCAGCGAATACGGCATAGCGGTAACGGGCGCAGTGAAAAACGGCCTTGTGTACGGCACGCAGTTTCACCCGGAAAAAAGCGGGGAAACCGGGCTGCGGCTGCTGAAAGCGTTTGCAGAAATGTGAGGGGGAAACCAATATGCAGATCTATCCCGCCATCGACCTGCGGGGCGGCCAAGTGGTGCGGCTGTATCAGGGCGATTACGAAAAAATGACCGTGTACGGAAACGACCCCGCCCGCCAGGCGGCAGCCTTTGCCGCACAGGGGGCTGAATATCTTCATGTCGTGGATCTGGACGGCGCTAAAGATGGCACGCTTGCCAACTTTGCGTCCATTCAAAGCATTGCCCGGCAAAGCGGGCTGTATATCGAGGTGGGCGGCGGCATTCGCACCGAGGAGCGCATTGAAGCCTACCTTGCGCTGGGGGTGGGGTGCTGCATTCTGGGCACTGCCGCCGTGCAGGATTTTGCATTCACCGAAAGAATGGCCAAGCGCTACGGGGATAAGATCGCTGTGGGGGTGGATGCCAAAAACGGCTATGTGGCCATCCACGGCTGGAAAGAAGTGAGCGGCGAAAAGGGCGTGGACTTTTGCAAACGCCTGTATGATGCGGGCGTTGAGAGCATCATTTACACGGATATTGCGTGTGACGGCGCGATGCAGGGCACAAACCTTGCCGTATACCGGCAGCTGCGCGGGATCACCGGTTTAAAGATCACGGCCAGCGGCGGCATTTGCAGCATAGAAGAACTGCAAAGCCTGAACGAGATGGGCATTGATGCAACCATTCTGGGCAAAAGCCTGTACACCGGTGCCATCGATCTTGCCGCAGCGGTGCAGGCCGTGCAGCATGAAGCAAAGGGGGAACGGAAATGATCACCAAACGAATCATCCCCTGTCTGGATGTGAAAAACGGCCGGGTGGTAAAGGGCGTAAACTTTGAGGGCCTTAAGGATATGGCCGACCCGGTGGAATTGGCCCGGATGTACAACGCTGCCGGGGCGGACGAGCTGGTGTTTTATGATATTACAGCCAGCGCAGAGGGGCGCACACTGTTTACCGATATTCTGAAAAAAGTGGCCGCCGAAATTTTTATTCCGCTCACGGTGGGCGGCGGCATTCGCACCCTGCAGGATTTTGACCATGTGCTGAAATGCGGCGCAGACAAGGTGAGCGTAAACTCGGGGGCCATTGAAAATCCGGGGCTGATCGCCGAAGCGGCGCAGAAATACGGCGATCAGTGCGTGGTGCTTTCCTGCGATGTAAAGCGCGTGGAAGGACAGTTTCGCGTGTTTGCCAAGGGCGGGCGCGTGGATACCGGGCTGGATGCACTGGAATGGATCGAAACCTGCGTAAAGCACGGCGCAGGCGAGGTGTGCCTGAACAGCATCGACACCGACGGCGTGCGCGGCGGGTTTGACCTTGCCATGCTGGATGCGGTGGCCGCGCGCGTGAAGGTGCCCATCATTGCCAGCGGCGGTGCAGGCAAAATGCAGGATTTTGCCGAGCTTTTCCGCCACAAGGGCATAGATGCAGGGCTGGCCGCCGGAATTTTTCACACAAAGGCGGTGCAGATCCCGGATTTAAAAGCCTACCTGCGCGCGCAGGGCATAGAAATGCGGCTTTAAAAGGGGAAAAAACGCTTTTTTCACTGTTTCACTTGCAAAATAAAGCTCAGTAGGATACTATTATAGAATGAGAGGCAGACCAAGCTATGGAACTCAAATTTGATGCAAACGGACTCATTCCTGCCATTGTGCAGGACCACTACACCAAGCAGGTGCTTACGCTGGCTTATATGAACGCCGAAACGCTGGCGCTCACCATTGCCGAGGGCCGCACCGTGTTTTGGAGCCGCAGCCGCCAGGAGATCTGGCGCAAGGGCGAAACCAGCGGCAATGTGCAGCGGGTGGTATCCATTACCGCCGACTGCGATGCCGATGCGCTGGTGGTGGAAGTGGTAAAGGATGGGCCCGCCTGCCATACCGGCGCGGAAAGCTGCTTCTTTACTCCGGTGTATGTAAGCCCCGAGCTGAAGCAATTCAGCTGGGAGGGGCTGTACCAGCTGATCAAGGGCCGTAAGGTGAACCCGCAGCAGGGCAGCTACACCACCTATCTGTTTGAAAAGGGCATCGAGAAGATCCTGAAAAAGGTGGGCGAAGAAACCACCGAGGTGATCATTGGCGCCATGAAAAACAGCAGAGAGGAAACCGTGTACGAGATCGCAGACGAAGCCTATCACATCATGGTTTTGATGGTGGAGATGGGCATAGGCATCGAGGATATCACCCGCGAGCTGGAAAAACGCCATGTGATCGACCATAAAGTGAAACAGGAGACGATGCAGTAATGGCAGACTACCGACTGAGCAGCGCCCATTGCCACAGCAATCTGTGCGATGGAAAAAACACCCTGCAGGATATGGCCCTGGCAGCGTGGAAGCAGGGAATGCAAACCTTGGGCTTTACCGGCCACAGCCATACCCCCTGTGATTTGGAGTATTGCATGAGCCCTGGCCGCACAAGCCAGTACAAGGCCGATATCACCCGGCTGAAGGCCCAGTATGCGGGCAAGCTGGAAATTCTTTGCGGGCTGGAATGGGATCAATTCTCGGATACCGACCCGGCTGGCTATGATTATTTTATCGGCAGCGTACACTATATCTGCGGCCCCAAAACCGGCCGCTATTACGAGATCGACTGGCGCGAGCAGGATCTGCAGGAGTGCATGGACAACGAGTTTGACGGCGATGGCCTTGCCATGGCCGAGCATTACTTTGCACAGGTGGAAAAAGTGGCCGAAAAGCACCCCGACATTCTGGGCCATTTTGATCTGATCAAAAAGATCAATGGCGAGGGAAAATTCTTTGATGAAGCTTCGCCCCGCTATCAGCAGGCTGCCCTGCACGCGCTGGAAAAGGCCTTTGCAGGCTGCAAGCTGCTGGAGATCAACACCGGTGCGGTTTCGCGCGGGTTCCGCAAGGATTTCTACCCCGCTAACTTCCTGCTGGCCAAATGGCATGAGCTGGGCGGCGATGTGATCATCACCTCGGATTCGCACAGCACCGACACCCTGACGGCTTATTTTGACGAAGCCGCCGAGGCTGCCCGCAAGGCCGGCTTTACCCGTGTGATGGTGCTGACCGGCCACGGCTTTGAGCCCTGCGAGCTGTGATGCACAGATAAAACCAAAGATTTTTTGAGTGCCCGCCGTTTCGGCGGGCACTTTTTTTAACATACATGCTGTTGCCGCAGAAGCTTTCTGCGGTTTTTTTGTACCAAGGTTTGACTTGCTTTTTACCTTTTTGGGATAGCAGATTTTACGCAGCCCCCTGTATACTGGGTAACAGTTCCGGTGCCCCGCTGCCGAAGCAATTTTTACTGTGTGATTTAGAAAGGAACGATTCCCCGCTATGAAGCAGATCTTTTTTGCCAGCACCCTGATGTGGGGCGCTGAGCCGGAACAAATTTTTCGCACGGCAGCCCGCTATGGTGCGGGCGGGCTGGAACTTTGGGCCCAGCAGGCCGCTGCCTTTGGCTGGCGGACCACCGATCTGGCGCGCTTGGCCGATACTTTTCATGTGCGGCTGATCGTACACGCCAAAAGTTGGGATCTCAACTTTGCCGCGCTCAACACCGGCATTCGCCGGGCTTCGCTGCAGGAACTGAAAAAATCGATGTTCTTTGCCAATGCGCTGGGGGCTGAGGAGATCACGGTGCATCCGCCCCGCTTTACGCTGCCCGCCCTGAAAAACCAGGCCATTCTTGCCGGGCGCGAGGGTTTGGAGGAGCTGCTGGAATGCAGCGAGCAGCTGCAGGTGCCCCTTTCGCTGGAGGTGATGGAAAAGCTGCCCAAGGAGCTTGTGACCTCGGTGGATGAATATCTGCATTTTGCAGGCCCGCTTTTGCCGCGGCTGTGCAGCACGCTGGATATGGCGCACTGCACCAGCGTGGAGGAATTCTGGAATTATGCCGCCCGCCTGCCCAAAATTTCCAAGCTGCACATCAGCAACAAGCAGGGCCTAAAGCTGCACACGCCCCTGCCGTGCGGCGATTTTAACTTTGCTGAGCAGCTGCCCCATTTGCGTAAACTGAAGGTTCCCATGGTGATCGAAGGATTCGATGTCGGCCCTCGGTTTGAAACTATACAAAGTGACCTGGCGCTGTGCCGGGCACAGGAGGAAAAAGATGCGTAATCAGAAAAATCGAAACAAAATTTTTGCAGCCGCAATGGCAGCGGCTGTTGTGATGAGCCTGGCAGGCTGCAGCGGCAGCGCGGCTTCTTCGGCAGCAGGGGCAGCCTCACCGGCGGCTTCGGCCGCCGCTGTGCCCGAAAATGCGCAGCCCAAGGGAACCCTTACGCTGTACACCTCGCAGCCCGAGGCCGATGCCCAGGCGCTGATCGAGGCATTCAACGCCAAATACCCCGATGTCACGGTGGATGTGTTCCGCAGCGGCACCGAGGAGGTGATCAGCAAGGTGGAAGCGGAAAAGCAAACCAACTCGCTGCAGGCCGATGTGCTTTTGGTGAGCGATGCCGCCACCTTTGAGGGCCTGAAAGCCGAGGATTTGCTTTTGAGCTACGAAAGCCCCGAGCTTACCGGCATTGATTCCAGCTATTACGATGCCGAGCACACCTACACCGGCACCAAGATCATCACCACCGGCATAGCGGTGAATACCGAGCTTATCCAGAATGCGCCCGCTTCGCTGGCCGATCTTACCAAGGCTGAATATGCAAACGAGCTCACCATGCCAAGCCCGCTGTATTCCGGCGCGGCTGCCTATAACCTGAGCGTGCTGGTGCGCACCGACGGCCTTGGCTGGGATTACTACAAGGCCCTTAAGGACAACGGCGTTTTGGTGGGCAAGGGCAACGGCAGCGTGCAGACTGCCCTGCTGAACGGCGAAAAAGGGCTGGGCCTTTTGGTGGATTATATGGCCCTGCGCGCAAAGGCAGATGGCGCTCCCATTGAATTTGTATATCCCAGCGAGGGCTCGCTGTGTGTCACCGAGCCCATCGGCATTCTGAAATCCTCGAAAAATCAGGAGCTTGCCAAGCTGTTTGTAGACTTTATCCTTTCGGAGGACGGCCAGAAAACCACGGCGGAGATCGGCTACACGCCCATCAAAATGGGCGTTGCTGCCCCCGAAGGCTTCCGCACAGCCGATGAGATTACCAACCTGACCTATGATATCGGCACACTGGTTTCGGAGCGTGAAAACGATAAGGCTGCATTCAGCAAAATGTTTGAAGGCTGAGCCTGATCCTCCGTGCCGCCGCAAAGCAGCCCGCCTGCTTTGCGGCCTTTCTTAGAAACAGAATAAAACAGTGCCGCGCAGGCATAAGGATACAAACGACTGTGAACACGGAAAAACAAAAACTTTTACAAAATATCGGCTTTCTTACGGGCGGTGCAGCGGCGCTGTTTGTTTTTATTGCACCGTTGGCCCGTTTGCTGGCCATGAGCCTTAGCATCCCCGGCGGCGTTGGAATCGATCGCTATCTGGAGCTATTGGCTGAAACGCGCACACTGCGCGCCATTGGAAACACGGTGCATATCGCCGTGTTTTCCACGCTGATCGCCGTGCTTTTGGGCAGTGCAATGGCTTTTCTGGTGGCCTACACGGACATTTCGCACAAAAAGTGGGTGGGGCTTTTAACGCTTACGCCCTATGTGATTCCCTCGTACATCATCACTCTTTCGTGGAGCGTGGTGTTTTCGGCCCGCGGCAGCCTGAATCAATTTTTGCAAAGCGCGCTGGGCTGCAAGGTGAACCTTTATTCTCTGGGCGGCATCATTCTGGTGATGGGCATTTGCAATGCGCCCGTGGTGTATTTGAATGTTCTTCCGCTGCTGCGCCGCATCCCGCGCGATCTGGAATGGGCGGCCCGCATTTCGGGCTACGGCGTGGCCGACACGGTGGCCAAGATCGATCTGGCGCAGGCAGCCCCGGCGGTGGCCAGCGGCGGTATGCTGGCTTTCTTGGCGGCCATCGACAATTTTTCGGTGCCCGCTTTTCTGGGCATTCCGGCCGGGATCCCGGTTTTGAGCACTTATATTTATGAAAATGTGATCGGCTTCGGGCCCACGGCTTTTCAATTGGCTGCGGCGCTTTCGGTAATGCTTTCGGCCATTGCCCTGGGCGGCACGGCACTGCAGGGCCTGATGGTGAAAAAAAGCTGCGGACTGGAAAGCATTCGTGAGGATCATTCGGTGCGCGTAACGCTGGGGCGCTGGCGTGCGCCGGTGCAGTGGGGCAGCCTTGCCTTTTTGCTGCTGGTGAATATCTTTCCGCTGATCACCACCGTGACATCCAGCTTTTTCCCGGCCTACGGCAAGCTTTCGCTTGGCCGCATCACGCTGGAAAACTACCGTTTTGTGTTTACAAACCGCGGCGTAAGGCAGGCAATCGCCAACAGTCTGGCGCTGGCGATTGTCACCTGCCTTGTCTGCGCTGTGCTGGGCACCATGCTGGCTTACCGCAAGGTGCGCCTGCACTGCCCGGCCAGCCGGTTGGTGGAGCAGTGCGCCAGCCTGAGCTATGCGATCCCCGGCATTGTGCTGGCGCTTTCCATGATCTTTCACTGGACGGCCATTCCCGGCATTTACGGTACCATTCGCATTTTGTTTATCGCCTACATCACGCGCTATCTGGTGCTGCAGATCAAAAGCAGCTCCAACGCGCTGGGAGCACTGGATGTTTCGCTGGAGGAGGCATCGTCTATGTGCGGCGGCAGCCGACTGCGCACATGGGGGCAGGTGATCCTGCCGCTCACGCTGAAGCCAATTCTTTCCGGCACATTTTTGATTTTTATGCAGTCACTCACCGAGCTTACGCTTTCCAGTATGCTGGCCGCCGCCGGAACCAAAACCATCGGCTTAACGATCTTCGGCCTGCAGCAGGGCGGTGACGACCAGCGCGCGGCGGCCCTGAGCGCTGTGATCATTTTTGCGGTAGGCGGCTGCTGGGTGCTTTGGGCACTGGCAGGGTGTGCAAGGCGATGGCTTCTGGCGCACCGGCAGCGCAGCCTGCACTTGGCCCCCAAGGCCGCCTGAGTTGTTTTTGCACAGAAAGGATCTTTATTATGTCCGTAGTTATAGATCATGTCAGCAAGAAGTTTGGTGATACGCTTGCATTGAACGATGTTTCGCTTGAAATACAGGATGGCGAGTTTCTGGCCATTCTGGGCCCCTCCGGGTGCGGCAAAACCACGCTTTTGCGCACCATTGCGGGATTTGTACAGCCCACGCAGGGGCAGATCGTAGTAGACGGTGCGCTTTACGGCTCGGCCGATTATCAAATGCCGGTGGAGCAGCGCGGCCTTGGCATGGTGTTTCAGTCCTTTGCGCTGTGGCCCCACATGAATGTGCGCCAAAACATTGAGTTTCCGCTCAAAAGCCGCCGCAACCGGCAGGTGAGCCCTGCCCAGCGCACCGAGGCTGTGCAGGCGGCGCTGGCCAGCACCGGCCTGACCCAACTGGCCGACCGATTGCCGGGCGAGCTTTCGGGCGGCCAGCGCCAGCGTGTGGCGTTGGCGCGCGCCATTGTGGAAAAGCCGCGCCTTCTTTTGATGGACGAGCCGCTCAGTGCGCTGGATGCCGAATTGAAAGTGAATATGCGCAAGGAAATTCAGGATATCCACAAGCTGACCGGCGCTTCGATCGTATATGTCACGCATGACCAAAGCGAAGCCTTGGCTATGGCCGACCGCATTATGATCATGCGCGGAGGAAAAATTGAACAGATCGGCACACCCGCAGAGATCTACTACCAGCCCAAAACCCTGTTTGCGGCTTCGTTTGTCAGCAAGTGCAATCTGGTGAAAGGGCGCTGGCTGGGCGATTGCTTTTTTGCCGACTGCATGGCCGACACCCCGCAGCCGTTTGCGCACGGCCCGGTGGAGCTTTGCTTCCGGCGCGCGGGCGTGTGCCCGGTGCGTCCCGAAGATCTGGAGCTTTCCCACACGGGCAGGGGCCTTTGCGGGCGCGTGGTGAACCGCCAGTGGGGCGGGCGCGAGATTTTGTATAAGATTGACTGCAAAGGGGAAATTTTAACTGTTTACGGCAGCCTTGACACCAGCTTTGCCGAAGGGGAAGCCGTGGTTTTGCAAAAGCGGGAGGCCAGCCATGAAATTGCTATTTGATCTGCACACTCACACCATTGCCAGCGGCCATGCCTACAGCACGCTGCAGGAAAACATTTCCGCCGCAAAAGCGGCCGGGCTGCAGGCGTATGGCTTTTCGGATCACACGCAAACCATGCCCGGGGCACCCGACAACATCTGGTTTGATAATTTTAAGGTGATCCCACGCAAGATCGATGGGCTGTGGATCCTGCATGGGGCCGAGGTGAATCTGCTGAATTACGAGGGAGAATATGACTTGGAGGAACGCATTGCGCAAAAGCAGGATTACCTGATCGCCAGTATGCATTCCATCGTATACACCTCGGGCAGCCGCAGCGAAAACACGCGCGCGGTTCTGCAGGCCATGCAAAGCCCATATGTGAAGATCATCGGCCACCCCGATGACGACCGTTATCCCGTGGAGCTTGACCAGCTGGCCGGGGCTGCTGCCCAAAACGGTGTGCTGCTGGAACTGAACAATTCTTCGCTGCGGCCCGGCAGCACCCGGGTGAACGGCCCGGTGAATGCCCGGCAAATGCTGCTTGCCTGCATGAAGCACGGCACGCGCATTGTGGTGAACACCGACAGCCACATCAGCTATGATGTGGGCCGTTTTACCGAGGCGCTGGCACTTTTGCAAAGTGTGGATTTTCCGGAAGAGCTGGTGGCCAACTGCAGCCTGCAGCGCCTGCACTGGGTAACGGATAAACGCTGAAGCTGACATTATCGTGTACACACTTTCTTACAACGGGCGGGGGCTGTGCAAAATCTGCACAGCCCCCGCCCGTTGTTTGTATCCCTTGCAGCACCATGGCAGCGGCAGCTGCTGTTGCCCTTACAGCCGGTGGGATTTATGTGCCCCAGAAAAACTTGGAATAAGGCGATATGGCCTTACATTTTTTTGCTGTAGTAAAAATAGCAGCCAACATAGGCGATCACCACAAAGAACATCATGCCGTAAAAGCACCAGAAAGCCACATCCGAAAACCAGCCCGCCACCATCATGGCCGCAAAGCAGGCAAAAATCGTAAGATAGGCGCTGGCGGCCAGTGCCCGGCGGCCAAGATCCTGGTTGCGCTCATCGGTGTAACTCAAGCGCATTTTGTGGATCAGCCGGGCATTGCGCTTTACCCGCCGCCAGCGCAGCGAGAAAGCCGCCCCGCAGCCGATCAAACCGCCGCCCACGCCCGAGATCACACTGCTCATGTGGTCGTTGGGCAGCCAGCCGAAAATCTCATTGAGAATGCCAAACGCAAAGGCCAGCAGCCCCAAAAGGGGAAAAACGATCATTTTACGGTTACGGTTTTCATACCATGTCACAAATTCTTCGTCGGTTTTCGCATTGCAGCTTTCCCATGCAGTCATTTTCATGCCAGATCCTCCTGTTCAAAAATAAAGATATCCTCAATGCTAAGGCCAAAATACCGGGCAATCTTTCCGGCCAGCTTTAAGCTGGCGTTGTAGCGCCCGCTCTCTAAGCTGATAATGGTTTGGCGGGTAACATCCAGTGCATCCGCCAATTCGCTTTGGCTCAGGCCCTGCTGTTTGCGCAGCTCCTGAATGCGGTTTTTCATGCAGCGACAGCCTCCTTTTGTATAAGATGATATGTAAAGCGCACTTTACTTTCTTGCTTATAGTATAGTTCACTTTACATCGAATGTCAAGCGAACTATACATATTTTGATAAAATACAGGATTTTTTCTGAGTTGTAAACCTGCTTTAAAGTTATCGTTGACCAAAAGGCCGCCGCTGTGTTACAGTGTTCCTGTTGCCAAATGGCAAATGTTTTTAAGAAACCGATGGATTTTCCTGTGAGAAAGGACCTTTTATTATGAATACCGCTGCCAAGCAGAAGCTTTCTACCCGTGATCTTACCCGCATCGCCGTGTTTGCGGCGCTGATGGCTGTGTGCTCGTGGATCACCATTCCCGCCACGGTGCCCTTCACCCTGCAAACGCTGGGCGTATTTCTGGCTGTGGGCCTTCTGGGCGGCCGCCGCGGCACGCTGGCCATTGTGGTGTATGTGCTGCTGGGCGCTATTGGTATGCCTGTGTTTGCAGGCTTCTCCAGCGGCCTGGGCGGAACCTCCAGCGGCTATATTGTCGGCTTTGTGTTCTCGGCACTGCTGATGTGGGCCATGGAAAAGGCCTTGGGCCGCAGCGTGCCCGTGCTGGCAGTTTCCATGGTGCTGGGCCTGATCGTTTGCTATGCCTTCGGCACGGCATGGTTCTATTTTGCCTTCACCAGCACCAAGGGTGCTGTTACGCTGATGACGGTTCTGGGCTGGTGCGTAATCCCCTTTATCATTCCCGACCTGATCAAGATCGCCTGCGCACTGCTGCTCACCGTGCGCCTGCGCAAATATGTGGGATAAAGAAAAAGTGCTGTCCCTGCGCGCTCACCACGGGCTTTGCATGGCCTATTTTGTGGGCGAGGGCTACAGCAGCGGCTTTAAAAAACACATGGCGGAGGTGCTGCAGGCGGTGCAGCCCGAAACCCCTGTGCGCCTTGCAGCCGGGGTAGATGAAATTTGTTCGGCCTGCCCGCACAACTGCGGCGGCGTGTGCGAAAGCCCCACGGTGGATTCGCACGACCGTGCCGTGCTGCAAGCCTGCGGGCTGCAAAAGGATCAGCAGCTGTGCTTTGGTGAATTCACCTCGCTGGTGCAGGAAAAGATCATTGCAAAGGGCCTGCGCGAAGAGATCTGCGGCGACTGCCAGTGGAGCAGCATCTGTGCCGCCACGCCCAGCCGTTGGGCAAAAGCGCATTCCTGATAGAGTTCATGGTAGTTTTTATATAGCTTACTCAGCAAAAGCCCCTTGGGTTCCCTGCTTATTGAGAGCAGACAGGGAAACCAAGGGGCTTTTTGCCGTTGTTGGGCGCGCCGGACAAAAACACTGCCCGCCGGAAGACCCGGCGGGCAGAAGGCTTTCAAGAAAGCGGAGCAAAGGGGCCTTATGCTTTACAGGGCGGGGGCCTTGCCGCTGTCAGTGGGTGGGGCAGAAGGAAAGGTGATCAGAATCACCGTGCCGTTGCCCACTTCGCTTTGCAGGGAAATATTGGCCCCGTGCAGGGCGGCAATGTGCTTTACAATGGCAAGGCCCAGGCCGGTGCCGCCGGTGGCCTTGCTGCGGCTTTTATCCACGCGGTAAAAGCGCTCAAACACGCGGCTTTGCGATTCGGCGGGAATACCGATGCCGTTATCGGATACCTGCACATAGCCCACGCCGTTTTGCTGGCCGGTGGAAATGCACACCCAGCCGCCCGGGCGGTTGTAGCGAATGCCGTTGTCCAGCAGGTTGATGCAAAGGTCAAACAGCAGCTTGGAATCGCCCACCACGGGGGCGGGGGACAGATTCTTTTTGATGGTGATATAGCGATTGCGGGCGTTCAGCGCCAGATCCTGCGCCGCATCACGCGCCAGGGCGGAAAGATCCAGCGGAAGCATATCGCAGCCGGAGGCCTCTTTTTTGGCATCCAGATCCGAAAGCTCCAGAATATCCGCCACAAGGCCGATCATGCGGGTGGCTTCCTTGTGGATCTTGCGGCCAAAATCGGCCATATCCTCGGGCTTGGCAATGCCGTTTTCCAAAAGCTCGGCATAGCCGCTGATGCTGGTGAGCGGCGTTTTTAGCTCGTGGCTCACATTGGCCGTAAACTCGGCGCGCTGCTTTTCCATTTCAGCACGCAGGCGGTGATCCTCCTGCAGCACCTGCGCAAAGGGAATCAGCTCAGAATAAGGCACGGTCTGCTCGGTAAGGGCATCCACATTTTCGGCAATGCCCTGCAGCGGCTGCACGATCTTGCCGCTCATGGCGGCGCTGAGCCACAGAGCAGTCACGGCCACCACGATCAGGATCACGCCGATCATGGGCAGCATGGCATTGTAAATGGCCTCGGTGCTGGCGGTGTAATGCGCAAGGCGCAGAATACGGCCATCGGTAAGGGCTAAGGCGTAATAAGTAAAATTCTGGCCCGTGGTGTCGCTTCTGCGCTGGTCAAAGCCGCTGCCGGAGGCCAGAGCCTTGGCAACTTCGGGGCGGTCAAGATGATTTTCGTATTTTTCCAGTGCACCGTCGGGCAGCCAGCTGTCATACAAAACCGTGCCGTCGGTGTCGATCAGCGTAATGCGCAGATCGGCGGTGGCCAGCGATTCGGGCGCGGCCCCGGCCTGGAGCGCACCCTCCATGGATTCGGCCGAAATGGCCATGTCGCTGCGCACCTGCCGCTCAAAGCTGCGATGAAAGAAAAACAGCAGCAGTAAGGCGGTGATCAGAACGGCACCAAGGCTTAAAACTATCAGACAATGGGAAAGTTCGCGTTCAATGGATCGTTGTTTCATGCTGCGGAGCCTCCAGCTTATAACCTACCTTGCGGATGGTCTGCACATAGCTGCCTGCATCGCCCAGCTTTTGGCGCAGGGTGCGAATGTGCATATCCAGCGTGCGGCTTTCGATCTCGGTGTCCATATTCCAAACACGGGAGAAAATTTCTTCGCGGGTGACTACTTTTCCGGCCTGTGCCAGCAGCAGCTCCAAAAGGGCATACTCTTTAAAAGTAAGCTCCACGGGCTTGCCGTTCACGGCGGCAGTGTGGGTGGAATCGTCGATGCTGATAGGGCCGAAAAACAAAGCGGCGGCGGGATGATTGGTGCGGTGGGTGCGCCGCAAAAGCGCCCGCACACGGCTGATGAGCTCCAGAATGCCGAAGGGCTTGGTGAGATAATCATCCGCCCCGGCATCCAGCCCCTTCACAATGTCCAACTCGCTGTTTTTTGCGGTGACCAGCAGCACGGGCAAAGCCTCGGTGGCGCTGTCGGCGCGCAGGGCCTGCAAAATCTCAATGCCGCTTTCACCGGGCAGCATCCAGTCCAAAATCACAAGATCCGGCTTGCTCTGCTGCAGGGCCCGGCGAAAAGAATCACTGTCAGCAAAAGCGCAAACCTCAAACCCGGCACTTTTCAGTGCATAGGATTCCAGATCCGAAATGCTGGCGTCGTCTTCTACTAAATAGATCATGTTACCCCTCTTTTAGTTTTGGGCCTTGGTGGGTTCCTCGGCAGGAATGGTGTAACGGCCTGCATAGCGGGCATGGCGGCGGATAAATTCTTCGTTGCCGCCCATCTTGATTTTATCCAGATAATCGTGGGTGTCAAACTCGCCGGCGCTCACCTCGATCATGTCAACGGCCACGTTGCTGCAGTGGTCGGCCACACGCTCCAGATTGGTGAGCAGATCGTTGAACAGATAACCGTAGGCCTGGTTGCAGCCGCCGGCCTGCAGGCGGGCAATGTGGCGGCTTTTCAGCGTGCGTGCCAGCTCGTCCACCACCTGCTCCAAAGGCTCCACTTTTTTGGCAGCCTCGATATCGCGATTTTCAAAGGCGTAAATGGTTTTGTCCAAAAGGTCCTGCACGGCGTTTTCCATCACCTGCAGCTCCTCCATGGCAGGCTGCGAAAAGGTAACGCCCGCCTTCAGCATTTCCTGTGCGGTTTTGGCAATGTTCAGCGCATGGTCGCCCATACGCTCAAAATCGCTGATGCAGTGCAAAAGCGTGTTCACCATGTGGCTGTCGCTCAGGCTCAAAGGCTGCGCGGAAAGCTTTACCAGATAGCTGCCAAGGGTGTCCTCGTACAGGTCGGTGGCATCTTCCTCACGGCGCACACTGGCAAAGATATCCTCGTTCCATTTTCCCACCAGCGACATACTTTTCAGCAGTGCGCTGCGGGCCAGATTGGCCAGATCCACGGTGGTAACCTGTGCGCGGTAAGTGGCCACGGCAGGGGTGTTGAGCAAGCGCTCGTCCAGAATGGGCCTGTCCTCTTGTTTGGCATCCTCCTTGCCGTCGGGCACGGTGAGGATGGCCAGCTTTTCCAGCCCGCGGCTGAAGGGCAGCAGCACCAGAGTGACAGAAATGTTAAAGATGGAGTGGATCATGGCGATGCCCACAGCCTGAATGGGGCGCGAAAGCTGCGCAACAGGGAAAAATGCGTTGTAGCTGTAAAAAGCGGTCAGGAACAAAAATACGCCGATGATGTTGAAGTACAGGTGCACCATGGCAGTGCGGCGGGCGTTTTTGGTGGCACCGATGGAGCTGATCAGTGCGGTCACGCAGGTGCCAATGTTCTGGCCCATGATGATGGGCAGTGCGGCACCCATGGTCACGCTGCCGGTCGCACACAGAGCCTGCAGAATACCCACGCTGGCCGAAGAGGACTGGATCACGGCAGTCAGCACTGCACCGGCGATCACGCCCAGCAGGGGGTTGGAGAATTTCAGGAACAGATCGGTAAACCAGGGCTCGTTGGCAAGGGGCTTCATGGCGGTAGACATGGCCTCCATGCCGGTCATCAGTACGGCGAAGCCCAGCATAATGGTGCCCACGCCCTTTTTGCGCTCAGAGCGCTGCATATACAAAAGCACGCCGATAAAGGCCAGAATGGGGCAAAAGTTTACGGGCTTGCACAGCTGCAGCCAGAAGCTGTCACCCTGAATGCCGGTAAGGCTCAGCAGCCAGCTGGTGGCGGTGGTGCCGATGTTGCTGCCCATAATAATGCCTACAGCCTGGTGCAGCTCCATAATACCGCTGTTTACAAAGCCCACCACCATAACAGTGGTGGCCGAAGAAGACTGGATCACGGCGGTGACCACAAGGCCCATCAAAAGGCCCTTTACGGGGTGGTCGGTCAGGCGGCTCAAAATAGTTTGCAGCTTGCCGCCCGCCTGCCGCTCAAGCGCCTTGCCCATAACATCCATGCCGAATAAAAACATGGCCAGGCCGCCCAGCAGCGCGGTGATGGTAAAAATACTCATACGCAAAAAATCCTCGCAATTTTCTTTTTGTTGAACACAAACTTACATGATACAAGTATGCCAGATTTTATGTAAAGTTTACAACCCCTGTAATGTAAAATCAATGTAAAGCAAAAAATAAACAGGAATAATTCTTAAAAAGACTTTTATTTTGGAAAATTGGTGCTATAATAATAGCAACGAAATTCTACTGCCCGTTTGGCGGGCCGGATGACCGAAGGGAGAAATGAACCATGAGCAAGTATGCAGGCACCCAAACCGAAAAAAATCTGCAGGCAGCGTTTGCAGGTGAATCGCAGGCGCGCAACAAGTACACCTATTTTGCCTCCAAGGCAAAAAAAGAAGGCTACGAGCAGATCGCGGCATTGTTTTTGAAAACCGCCGACAATGAAAAAGAGCATGCCAAAATGTGGTTTAAAGAGCTGGAGGGCATTGGAACCACGGCGCAGAATCTGGCGGCTGCCGCAGACGGCGAAAACTATGAGTGGACCGATATGTACGAAGGGTTTGCCAAAACCGCCGAGGCCGAGGGCTTTGACAAGCTGGCGCAAAAGTTCCGCATGGTGGGCGAGATCGAAAAAACGCACGAGGAGCGCTATCGTGCCTTGCTGCACAATGTGGAAACCGCACAGGTGTTTGAAAAGAGCGAGGTCAAGGTGTGGGAATGCCGCAACTGCGGCCATGTTGTGATCGGCACCAAGGCTCCCGAGGTTTGCCCGGTGTGCGATCATCCCCAAAGCTATTTTGAACTGCGCGAAACCAACTACTAAGCTGCCGCGCACAGCGGCTGAAATCACAAAAAGCAGGGTGCGGACAACCGCATCCTGCTTTTTGCACACAGGCAGCAAGGGCCCTGTATATACTTTTTCGGACAAAAAGTGTATAATAAGGCAGACATTTGAGGAAAGAAAAAGAAAATAAGCGAGGTTTATGCATGGCAATGATCATAGAATTGCAAAACTTGAATGCACCCGAGCTGGATGTGTTTGCCCGTTTGACCGAGGCACAGCTTCGCAATCGGTTGGAGCCTGAAAAGGGAATTTTTATCGCGGAAAGCCCCAAGGTGATCCGCCGTGCGCTGGATGCAGGCTACGAACCGGTATCCCTGCTGATGGAGCCGCGCCACATCGAGGGTGACGCAAAAGATTTGATCGAGCGCTGCGGGCAGATCCCGGTGTACACGGGTGAGCGGGATATGCTGCAGCAGCTTACCGGCTTTGCGCTTACCCGCGGCGTGCTGTGTGCCATGCGCCGCCCCAAGCTGCCTTCGGCGCAGCAGATCTGTGCCGGGGCCCGGCGGGTGGCTGTGCTGGAGGGCATTGTGGACACCACCAACATGGGCGCGATTTTCCGTTCGGCAGCGGCACTGGGCATGGATGCCGTGCTGCTCAGCCCCACCTGCTGCGATCCGCTGTGCCGCCGCGCCGCCCGCGTGAGCATGGGCACCGTGTTTCAGGTGCCCTGGACGCGTTTGGTGGAAAAAAAGGAAAACTGGCCCGGCGATGGTATGAAGCTGCTGCGGGAAATGGGCTTCCGCACGGCGGCCATGGCACTGAGCGACTGCTCGGTGAGTGTGGAGGACCCGGTTCTGGCAGCGGAGGAAAAGCTGGCAATTTTCATGGGCACCGAGGGCGACGGCCTGGCAGACAGCACCATTGCGGCCTGCGACTATACGGTAAAGATCCCCATGTACCATGGGGTAGACTCTCTGAATGTGGCGGCGGCCAGCGCAGTGGCGTTCTGGCAGCTTCGCGCCAAATAAAGATCCCAAAAAAGGCGCTGCAGTCAGCTGTATCTTACAGCCGGCCGCAGCGCCTTTTGTGTGTGATAAAACAGGCTCTTTGTCAAATGTTGGGGTAAAAGTAAAACAACCAAGCGGAATGAGGGAGTACACAGCATGAAACAGGGCTGTGTACTCCTTTTCTTAAACAGCAGAATGAAAGCAGTGCAGAATACAAGAGCGAAAACGCGTAAAATCGCGGAAGCCGAAACAAACACGCTTGAGAACTTTTGTTTTGTTGTTGCAGCCCTCTGTGAATCCGTTGGAGAATGGGATTTCCGGAGAATTCAGAATTTCAGCAGACCAGTTGCAGCAGGCTGTAATACAGGCTCGAAACTCAGATAATGGGCTTTCCGCACGAAAAGCAGCTGCTTCGGCTGCCAAAAGCCAATCCGAAAGCTTTTCCCTTGCCAGTTCACGGTTATTTTTAGTATACATTATTTTAAGAAACTGATTTTTCAGACGGTAAGCTTCTGCCAAACGCGGGGCGTTTTCAAAGATAACGGCAAGCTGCCGCATATCCTCTTGGGATAGATCTTTTTGTTAAGGAGTTTTCTGGAGCATTTGAAATATGTACGGAACGATTTGAAGTATTTTTTCTGCTCGGTTTTACGAACAGATTCCATTGCCCAAATAATCTGCCGTGAAACATGGTAACGGTCAACAACGATTTTTGCATTGGGAAAGCAGCACTTCGCATGCTGCGGAAATCAAGTGGCACGCCGATAAAATGGTCGTCTCACGCCAGCCTTGATAAAAAGAGTCGGTATTGTCTGATTTGCACAATTATGAAACAGCAGATTTTGCCATCTATACAAAAATGCCAAAAGATCTTAAATCTGTATTGCTATTACTGTGAAAAAAATGTATAATGACGTTGTCAGAACTGGAAACGTTTCCAGCAACGTTTCTAAACAACAAACGCAATATCAAATTTAGGAGGTCATTGGAAATGAAACGAAAGTTCTTTGCGCTCGGCCTGGCAGCAGCCCTGTCTCTGTCCATTTTGAGCGGCTGCGGCGGAAATACTGCCAATCCTGGCAGTTCTACTCCTTCCGGAAGCGGCGACACGCCTTCCGGCGGCAAGGTCTATTTCATGAATTTCAAGCCCGAGCAAGATGCCCAGTGGCAGGAACTGGCGGAGCTCTACACGAAGGAGACCGGTGTGGAGGTTACCGTGCTGACCGCCGCCTCCGGCAACTATGAGACTACCCTGAAGTCCGAGATGGCTAAGACCGATGCCCCCACTCTGTTCCAGGTGAACGGCCCGGTGGGCTTGGCGTCCTGGAAGGACTACTGCTATGACCTTACCGGCTCCAAGGTGGCCGGGGAGCTGACCAGCGATGAGTTCGCCCTGATGGACGGGGACAAGATGGCCGGCATCGGTTATGTGCTGGAGACCTACGGCATCATCTACAACAAGGCCCTTCTGGAGAAGGCCGGCTACTCTGCCGATGACATCAAGAACTTCGCCGACCTGAAGAAGGTGGCCGAGGACATCACCGCCCGCAAGGACGAGCTGGGTTTCTCCGCCTTCACCTCCGCCGGTATGGACGGTTCCTCCGACTGGCGCTTCAAAACTCACCTGGCCAACCTGCCCATCTACTATGAGTACAAGGCCGACGGCATCAACAACACCGATGCTATCAAGGGCACCTATCTGGATAACTACCGCCAGATTTGGGATCTCTACATCAACAACGCCACCTGCGAGCCCAGCCTGCTGTCCACCAAGACCGGTGACGACGCTGTGGCCGAGTTTGTGACCGGCAAGGCCGTGTTCTATCAGAACGGCACCTGGGCCTACAACGACATAGCCGAGCTTGGCGACGAAAACCTGGGTATGCTGCCCATCTACATCGGCGTGGACGGTGAGGAAAAGCAGGGGCTGTGCACCGGTACCGAGAACTATTGGTGTGTCAACGCCAAGGCTTCCGAGGCCGATATTCAGGCCACCCTTGACTTCATGTATTGGTGCGTGACTTCCGAGACCGGCACAAAGGCTATGTGCGGCGGCGAGGGCGCCATGCCTTCCGGTAACGCCGGCATGGGCTTCGTGATCCCCTTCAAGGGCAACCTGGAGTCCAGCAACCCGCTGGTGAACATCGGTAACCAGTATGTGGCAGACGGCTATGAGCCTGTGTCCTGGAACTTCTCCACCATGCCCTCGGAGGAGTGGAAGAACGGCGTGGGCTCCGCCCTCACCACCTATGCCGCGGATCAGAGCGACGCCAACTGGAACGCCGTGGTGACTGCCTTTGTGGACGGCTGGGCCTCCGAGGCTGCTGCTGTCAACGGTTAAATCAGTTTCCAAAACGCTGGCCTGAGCAGCGGGTGGGCAGAGCGCCCGCCCGCTGCTTTTCCTTATTTGAAACTCCAAGAAAGGAGGTTATCTCTATGGAAAAAGCCATTAAGCGATATTTTCCCATTTTTCTGCTCCCCACTCTTGCGGCTTTTATGATCGGTTTCATTGTGCCATTTCTCATGGGCATCTGGCTGTCTTTCTGTGACTTTACCACCGTTACAGATGCTACATTCTCTGGCCTGAGCAACTATGTCAAGGCCTTGGAGGATACCGTTTTCCGCCACGCCTTCTGGTATACCGCACTGTTCGCGGTGGTGTCTCTGGTGGTCATCAATATCATCGCCTTTGCCATCGCCCTGGCTCTTACCCAGAAACTGCGGGGCACCAACATCTTCCGTACGGTGTTCTTCATGCCCAATCTGATTGGCGGCATCGTGCTGGGCTACATCTGGCAGCTCATTTTCAACGGCATTCTGGCTGCCTATTCCACCGCCCTCAACCTCAACGAGTGGTACGGCTTTGCCGGGCTCGTGATTCTGGTATCCTGGCAGCAGATCGGCTATATGATGATCATTTATATCGCAGGACTCCAATCCATTCCTGGCGATGTGATGGAGGCTGCCGCCATTGACGGGGCCTCCGGTTTCCAGCGCCTGTTCAAGGTTACCATCCCGATGATGATGCCCTCCATCACCATCTGCACCTTCCTGTCAGTGGTCAACGGTTTCAAACTCTTCGACCAGAACCTGTCGCTTACTGCCGGCGAACCTTCCAAGATGTCTGAGATGCTGGCATTGAACATCTACAACACCTTCTACGGTCGCGCTGGCTGGGAGGGTGTGGGCCAGGCCAAGGCAGTCATTTTCTTCGCGCTGGTGATCATCATCGGCATGTTCCAACTGAGAGCTACCCGTTCCAAGGAGGTGCAGCAGTAATGAAACGAAAAGAGCATCTGAGCAAGCTGGGCACCGGCCTGTTTACATTCATCAGTATCTTCTATGTCCTGCCTATTGTTGTGGTATTGTTTAACTCCTTCAAGAAGAAGTCCTACATCAACCTGGAGCCCTTTAAGCTGCCGGACAGTACTACCTTTGTCGGCATGGAAAACTACACCACTGCCATCGACCAGTATGGGTTCCTCAAAGCGGTGGGCTGGACGGTGTTCATCACCGTGGGCTCGGTGCTGGCCATTCTGATCTGCACCTCGATGTGCGCCTGGTTTATTACCCGCGTTCAGAACTGTTTTACAAAAGGCATCTATCTACTGTGCGTATTCTCCATGGTGGTGCCCTTCCAGATGGTCATGTTTACCCTGTCCCTGGTCACCGACCGGCTGGGCCTTGGCACTCCCTGGGGCCTGATCATCATCTACCTTGGTTTCGGCGCCGGGCTGGCGGTATTCATGTTCTGCGGCTTTGTTAAATCTATCCCGATTGAGATCGAGGAAGCAGCGCTCATTGACGGCTGCTCCCCGCTCAGAATGTTTTTCTCCGTGGTGTTGCCCATCATGAAGCCCACCTATATCTCGGTGGGTATCCTGGAGACCATGTGGATCTGGAACGACTTCCTGCTGCCCTATTTGACCCTGGACATCAAGAAATACAAGACGATCTCCATCGTTATCCAGTATATGAAGGGTTCTTATGGCCGGGTGGATATGGGTGCCATCATGGCCGCCCTCATTATGGCCGTAATCCCTGTGGTCGTCTTTTACCTGAGCTGTCAGAAGTATATCATCAAAGGTGTTGCCGCCGGTGCTGTCAAGGGTTAAACTGATTCTATCCCATGAAGTATTGGAAGTGAGACGATGACGATCAAAGATATTGCCCGCCTGTCCGGATACAGCCTGGGCACGGTATCCCGGGTGTTGAACAACCATCCGGATGTCAGTGACAAGGCACGGGAACGGATCATGGCGGTAGTACAGGAACAGGGCTTTGAGCCGAATGCCAACGCCAAGCACCTGAAAATGCAGACCCAATCGGCCATCGCCGTTTTGGTCAAGGGCACGCAGAACCTGCTGTTTGCAGATCTATTGGAGCGGGTACAAGCTCTGCTGCGGGACAGTGGAGAAGCGGTTTATGTTGCTTACCTGGATGAAGATGCCGACGAAGTGCAGTATGCCAGTCAACTGGTCAAGCTGCGCCGTCCAAAGGGATTTCTCTTCCTGGGCGGCGACCTGGAATGTTTCCGGAGGGAGTTTCAGCAGATTACGGCTCCTTGCGTTCTGCTGACCAACGATGCCCAGTCCCTGGGCTTCAAGAACCTGTCCAGCTTTTCCACGGATGACACAGCAGCAGCCGGCGCTGTGATCGAATATCTCTACCGCCACGGGCACCGGAAAATTGGAATATTGGGCGGCAACCTGGCCAGTGAGCAGATCAGCTTCAAACGACTTCAGGGAGCCCAGCGCAGGATGAAAGAGCTGGGGCTGCCATTTGACTTCAAGACCCACCATGTCCCATGCCGCTTCTCTATGAAGGATGGCTACGATGCAGCAAGGACACTGTTGGCGCGTGAACCCGGCCTGACCGCGATTTTTGCACTTAGCGATGTTATTGCTCTTGGAGCGATGCGGGCAATCTGTGATTTGGGACTGCATATGCCCAATGATGTTTCAGTTGTCGGATATGACGGACTTGCCGCCGCCTATTTCTGCATTCCCCGGCTGACGACCATCCGACAGGATGTGGAGCAGTTGGCAACGCGCGGTGTTCAGACATTACTTCAGGCAATCCACTATAAAAATCCCCCGATTTATGAAACCATAGGATTTGAACTTATGGAATTTGAGAGCGTTCGCTCAGTAGAACCTCAGTAATACTTACAGCAGGAAGGTTGGTGTTTTATATGCGAAGTGCCGGTATTCTGATGCCGATCACCGCGCTGCCCTCGCCGTGGGGCATAGGGACACTTGGTATGTCCGCCAGATCGTTTTTGGATTTTTTGGTGGAGAGCGGTCAGACCTACTGGCAGCTGCTGCCCATTGGCCCCACCGGCTTCGGCGATTCCCCATACCAGCCTTTCTCCTCCTATGCTGGGAACCCTTATTTTATTGATTTAGATGATCTGGCCGAGATGGGACTGCTGCTGCCTGAGGAGTATCAGAACTTGGACTGGAGCCCGGCCTCCGCTTGTGTGGACTATGGGCTGCTCTATCAAAGCCGGTTTCAGGTCCTTGAAAGAGCAGTGGATCGCCTCTGGGCCAGGGAGGAAAAAAGCGTACAGTCTTTCTGTGAGAAAGAAAAGGATTGGCTGGATGACTATGCTCTCTTCATGTCCCTGAAAGATCATTTCAATGGCAAACCATGGCAGGACTGGCCGGATGATCTGCGCCGCAGAAAAACGGAGGCGCTGGAACAGGCCAGGAAGCAGTCAGAGGGTGATATCCGGTTCTGGAAGGGCGTCCAGTTTCTGTTCTTTGAACAGTGGGATCGCCTGAAGAACCTGGCGGCGGAAAAGGGAATCTCCATCATTGGAGATCTCCCCATCTATGTGGCGGAGGACAGTGCCGACGTATGGGCTCATCCGGAGCAGTTTCAGATGGACGCTGAACTGCACCCTACCCGGGTGGCCGGCTGCCCGCCGGATGGCTTTTCTGCGGATGGGCAGTTGTGGGGAAATCCGCTCTTTCACTGGGAGCGAATGAAGAAAGATGGTTATCGCTGGTGGATGCGCCGTGTTTCGTTCCAGTTTCGGTTTTATGATGTGCTCCGCATTGACCACTTCCGGGGCTTTGATGCCTATTATGCGATCCCAGCTTCGGCAGAAAACGCAAAAAAAGGGACGTGGGAGCCCGGCCCTGGCCTGGCATTTTTCCAGGCTATGGAAAAAGCGGTGGGGCGGCGTTCCATTATTGCGGAGGACCTGGGCTTTCTTACTGCCTCTGTGCGGCAGCTGCTGGCAAACACCGGCTATCCCGGCATGAAAGTGTTGGAATTTGCCTTCGACAGCCGGGATGGAGGTGGCAGGGTGTATCAGCCGCACAATTATCCCACCAACTGTGTAGCCTATGTGGGCACACACGATAACGATACTGCGCTGGGGTGGCTCAGCACCGCCGATCCGGAAGATGTCGCTTTGGCGCGGGAGTATCTGCACCTGGACTCTGCAGAAGGCGAAAACTGGGGCATGATGCGGGCTATTTGGAGCAGTACTGCTGACTGCGCCATCGTTCAGATGCAGGATCTGCTGGGACTGGGAACCGAGGGACGGATGAACACCCCCTCCACCTTGGGTGGAAACTGGCAGTGGCGGGCCTTACCCGGCTTTGACAGCCCAGCCCTTGCCAAGCGGCTGCGGCGGCAGATGGAACTCTATGAACGGCTTCCTCAGGGCAGGAAGGGAGAACAGGTATGAGCATTCAGCCTTATTTGGAGACATTTCTGTCGCACCGCGGCATTGATTTGGATACCAGTTCTGATCAGGAATTGATGTATGCCTTGACCGCCGCAGTGCGAGAACTGCAAAGGCCCATGCCCCATGCGCAGGGAGAGCGCAAACTGTATTACTTTTCCGCAGAATTTTTGGTTGGGCGGCTGCTCCGGGCCAACTTGATTAACCTGGGGCTGTTGGAAGAAGTAGAGGCTTTGCTGGCCGCCCACGGCCGCTCTCTTGCTCAGATCGAAGACCAGGAGCCGGAACCCTCCCTGGGAAACGGCGGCCTGGGCCGGCTGGCCGCCTGCTTCCTGGATTCTATCGCCTCCCTGGGACTCAATGGGGACGGCGTAGGGCTCAACTACCACTACGGCCTGTTCCGCCAAAGACTGGACACCGGATTGCAGATGGAGGAGCCGGACCCCTGGATTGCCCCGGAGTCCTGGCTGCTGGATGCAGGATTCTCCTACCAGGTGGACTTCGGCGGTTTCTCTCTGATTGCCAAGCAGTACGACCTGGAGATTCCCGGCTATGAGAACGGTGTGTGCAATCGGTTGCATCTTTTTGATGTGGAGCGGCCGGCAGAGGCACCCACGGAAGGCATCCGATTTGATAAAACAGATATTGCCGGTCATTTGACTTCCTTTTTGTATCCCGATGACAGTGATGAGGCAGGCCGATTGCTGAGGCTCTATCAGCAGTATTTCATGGTCTCGGCTGGCGCCCAGTTGATTCTGCGAGAATTGGGGGAGCAGGGCCATTCTCTATTGGACCTGGACAAATATGTCGTGGTTCATATCAACGACACCCATCCCTCCATGGTGATCCCCGAACTACTGCGGTTGCTGACCGAGCGCGGCGTGAAACTGGAGCAGGCCATGGATGTGGTGGAGCGCACCTGTGCTTACACCAACCATACTATTCTGGCGGAAGCCCTGGAAAAGTGGCCTGCCGCCTACTTGGAACAGGTGGCGCCCCAGCTGCTTCCGTTCATTCGTGCTCTGGATCAGTGGGCGCGGCAGCGTTGTGACGACCCGAGCACGGCTATCTGGGATGCAGATAATGTGATCCATATGGCCCATATGGACATCCACAGCAGCGCGAAGGTCAACGGCGTGGCGGAACTGCATACGGAGATACTGAAGGGCATAGAACTTCATCCCTTCTATGTACTGTATCCTGAAAAGTTCAATAACAAGACAAACGGCATTACCTTCCGACGGTGGCTGATGGGCTGCAATCCGGCACTGGCATCTTTGATCACGCAGGCTATTGGTCCTGAGTGGAAGCGAGATGCCGCACAGCTGGAAGGATTACTGGTGCATAAGGACGACAACGCTTTTCTGGAGAAACTGCTGGCAGTCAAAGAGAAAAACAAATCAACTTTGGCCCACTGGCTTGAGGAACGTGGAACCTCCATTGATCCCCACAGCGTATTGGATGTCCAAATCAAGCGGCTGCACCAGTATAAGCGTCAGCAGATGAACGCCCTGTACGCCATCTGGAAGTATCTCCAGATCAAGGACGGGCATACCCCGCCCCGACCGGTGACCATGGTATTCGGCGCCAAGGCGGCCCCGGCCTATACCCTGGCCAAGGATACCATCCATCTGCTCTTGTGTCTAAGCAAACTGATTGAACAGGACGCCCAGGTTTCTCCTTGGCTGAAGCTGGTGATGGTGGAAAACTACAATGTCTCCGTTGCTGAGCGGCTGGTCCCTGCCTGCGACATCTCCGAGCAGATTTCCCTGGCCTCCAAGGAAGCCAGCGGCACTGGCAACATGAAGCTGATGGCCAACGGCGCTGTCACTCTGGGCACCCTGGATGGGGCAAATGTGGAGATTGCCCGGCTGGTGGGTGAGGAAAACATCTACTTGTTTGGCCGCTCTGCCGATGAAGTCATTTCCCTCTATCAAAACGGCGCCTATCACAGCAGTGATTACTGGCAGAAACCAGAGCTGGGTCGGCTGGTGGACTTCATTCTCAGCCCGGAACTGCTGGCCCTCGGCGATGCCGGGAGCCTGAGCCGACTTTATAAGGATTTTATCGCCAAGGACTATTTTATGGCGCTGCTGGATCTGGAGGAGTACATCGCGGTGAAGGAGCGGTGTCTGGCCGACTATGAGGACCGGGCTGCCTGGAGCCGCAGGATGCTGGTCAACATTGCTCGCTCCGGTTTCTTCTCCTCCGACCGCACCATCGCGGAATATAACCGGGACATCTGGCACTTGAAATGAGTGCCATACCAGAAAGGTGTGATTATTATGTCTGAAGTCAGTTTACAGCATATTGAAAAAGTATATCCGCACAGCGGCAAAAAGAAGAGCAATCTCAAGGTGACGGACGAAGGCGTTCTGGCGGTACAGAACTTCAATCTGGACATCCGTGACCGGGAATTCATCGTTTTGGTTGGTCCCTCCGGCTGCGGAAAATCCACCACTCTGCGGATGGTGGCCGGTCTGGAGGAGATCACCCGGGGTGAGCTCTATATCGACGGGAAGCTGGTCAACGATGTGGAGCCCAAGGACCGGGACATCGCCATGGTGTTCCAGAGCTATGCCCTCTATCCCCACATGACGGTGCGGGGTAATATGGAGTTCCCCCTGAAGCTCCGCAAGATGCCGAAAGATGAAATTGAACGCCGGGTGAACCAAGCGGCAGAGATCCTGGGAATCACGGAATATCTGGATCGCAAGCCCAAGGCGCTGTCTGGCGGCCAGCGGCAGCGCGTGGCCATTGGCCGAGCCATTGTCCGGGAACCCAAGGTGCTTTTGATGGACGAACCGCTGTCCAATCTGGACGCCAAACTGCGCAACCAGATGCGTGCCGAGATCATCAAGCTGCGCCAACGCATCAATACCACCTTCATCTATGTTACCCATGACCAGACCGAAGCCATGACTCTGGGCGACCGTATTGTTATCATGAAAGACGGTGTGATCCAGCAAATCGGAACACCCCAGGAAGTTTTTGACCACCCGGCCAACCTCTTTGTGGCGGGCTTCATCGGAGTTCCCCAGATGAACTTCTACGATGCGGAGTTGGTGCTTGACAAAGACAATACATATGCCGTTATGATGAATGGCATTCGTGTGGTTCCGACCAACGAAAAGCAGGAACGGCTGCGCAAAGCGGGTGTGAAACCCCAAGCGATCATCCTCGGTGTTCGACCTGAGCATATCATGCTGCTGGAAAATGGAGAACCAGGGCTGCAGGGCAAAGTGGAGGTCACAGAGATGATGGGCAGCGCCGTTCATCTCCATGTAGACGCCTATGGCCGCGACAGCATTATTATTGCCCAGACCTCCGGTATGGAGGGGGCCAGGCATGTTCCTATGGAAAGCGGAACTCCTATTTCGTTTACCTTTGGCGGCAATGTGGTACATCTGTTTTCCAAGGAAGACGATCACAACCTGGAATTTTAGTCGCACGGACACAAACAGGTTCTATAACAAATGTTGGGATCGGGTTTGACCCGACCCCAACATTTTTATAGTTTCATAAAACAAAAAGAGCCCTGAAGCGATTGCTTCGGGGCTCTTGATGGCTGCTCCTGTCAGGCTCGAACTGACGACATCATGATTAACAGTCATGCGCTCTACCGACTGAGCTAAGGAGCAATATGGTGACCCGTACCGGAATCGAACCGATGTTAACGGCGTGAGAGGCCGCTGTCTTAACCGCTTGACCAACGGGCCATATTGCATGCACTGTTTCAGCGCGATACATTTATTATACAGCCTTCTCTCAAAATGTCAACAGATTTTTTAAAATTTATCTGGAATTTTTAAAACGAAGCGTGTATAATAAAACAAACTGTTTTCCTACTGGGTTTATGTGTATGTTTGAAGGCGGGATTTCATCGCGCTGAGAGGGGAATCTTTGTGAACGGAAAAACGATTCGGCTGGCGTTTTTAGCCACTCTGCCGGTGATGGCAGGATACATCGTGTTGGGCATCGGCTTTGGCGTGCTGATGGCGGAAAAAGGGTATTCATTGTGGTGGGCATTGCTGATGAGCCTGACCATTTACGGCGGCTCACTGCAGTATATCGGTGTAAGCCTTTTGAGCAGCGGGGCCTCGCTGCTTTCGGCAGCGCTCATCACACTCACGGTACACGCACGCCACATCTTTTACGGCATCTCCATGCTGGGGCCATACCGAAAGCTGAAGCATGGCCGCGCCTATTGCATTTTTGCACTGACCGATGAAACCTATTCGCTGGTGTGTGCCCCGCAGCTGCCCAAGGAAGTGGGCTACACGCCGTACTGCATTCTGGTTTCGGCGCTCGATCAGATTTACTGGCTGCTGGGCACCTTGGCGGGCAGTGTGATGGGCACCGTGCTGCCGGTTGATTTCACGGGAGTGGATTTTTCCATGACAGCACTGTTTGTGGCAATTTTCGTGGAACAGTGGGAGCAAACAAGGGATCATCGCCCGGCCATTGCGGGGCTGCTGATCTCGGTTATGTGCCGGATGGCTTTTGGGACGGATCGCTTTTTGATCCCGGCCATGCTGGGAATCACGGCAGCGCTGCTGCTGTTTGGCGCAAAAAGTGGGGCAAAGGAGGCAAGACAAAATGGATAAGCTGCATTCGCTGGCGCTGATTCTGATCATGGCGGCACTGACTGCGGCGCTGCGCTTTTTGCCCTTTGTAATGTTTTCCAAGGGAACGCCAAAAACAATCGTGTATTTGGGAAATCTTTTGCCAAACGCCATCATGGCCATGCTGGTGGTGTATTGCCTGAAAAATGTTTCTTTTGCTGCAGGCAGCCATGGCATACCGGAAGCCTTGGCGGTGTTTTTGGTGGCAGTGCTGCACAAATGGAAGCACAATATGCTGCTTTCGATACTGGGAGGAACAGGGGCGTACATGGTGCTTGTGCAGGCGGTATTTTAAATGGGCGGCAGAATTTGGCGGATACTATAATGTAATATAATATATAAGGGGAAGAATCAGGAAGAACTCTGTGAAAAAACTTGAAAAAAGTTTGAAAAAGTAGTTGACAAAAGGCGATGGGAGTAGTATTATAAG
>ERZ1034939.129-NODE-129-length-53813-cov-9.911492_pt1 | contig 53813 bp, 44 predicted proteins | sample MGYA00520626_ERZ1034939 | MGnify/ENA primary metagenome ERZ1034939 (study PRJEB33766, sample SAMN09781751) | gut metagenome | biome: gut microbiome | host: Homo sapiens | place: Madagascar | study: EMG produced TPA metagenomics assembly of the PRJNA485056 data set...
CTCTTTACCCGTCGTGCGAGCATGAACGGTACGTACGGGACCTGAATTCTTGGCCATGAATAGCCCTCCTCTTAACAACCTGCATCGATAATAAACGAACGGCTGTTCGTGGTCAACCGTTCAGATAAATCATATGCAGCCGTCCTTTCCAAAACCCAACCAAACGCCGACCAAACACTGACCAAAAACTTGACCGCAGGCGAACCAAACAAGGCATGACGAGATAGAATACGCCAACTACCTGCACAAAGAGCAAATTCGTCAGAGGTCCCTTTCTCCACAATTAAGGGGCCCGGAGGCCCCTTAAAACACGTCTATTCCATAGAATGAAGCACGCACACAATGCGACCCAGTGCCTCCGCGACCGCATGGACACGAACACATGAACGATCGCCCTCATAGTGACAACGAATGGAGTCCACGACCGGCACTCCCCCGTCGGCCGAACGAAACGCCCAGCCAATATAAAAAGTGCCAGCCGGATCGTCCTCGGTACCTCCACCGGGGCCGGCATAGCCCGTCGCGCTCACGGCAATATCGCTCTGGTACAGCTCCAGCGAACCGGCAGCCATCTCGCGTGCCGTCTGATACGACACCGCGGTATAGCGGTCGAGCGTCTCTTGCTCAACGCCGAGTACGCGATGCTTAATCTCGTCGCAGTACGTCACCGCACCGCCGCGCAGCACCGCCGAGGCACCCGGGATATCGGCAATCTTCGAAGCGATCATTCCCGCTGTCAGAGATTCAGCCGTCGAAACCGTCACACCACGAACGGTTGCACGCTCGACAATATCGCGTGCGAGCTCTTCATTGTGCGTGGCAATCTGCTCAAATGATTCCGTCATGCCTACCAGGACCTAGACCGAAAAGACGATCTTGCGGCAGTTCCAGAAGTACTGAGCGCCCGAGATAACGGTCAGGACAACGGCAACGGCGTACAGGAAGCGCGACACCGAGTAGATGCCGAGCGTCAGCGCCGGCGGGCCAAGGTGCAAGCCGGCCATCGCAAAGACGCACAGGTAACCGCAGATGGAGACCATCGTGGTCGCAGTCTTGTACTTGCCAAGCTTATCGGCCGCAACGACCACGCCGGCGGCGCTTGCGACCATGCGCAAAGCACTCACCAAAAGTTCGCGAAACAGAATGATGAACACGGACCACACGGTCACCGCGCCAAAATCCAGGAACAACAGCAGGGCTGAGAAAACCAGCAGCTTATCGGCGATGGGATCCAAAAACTTTCCGAAGTCGGTGATCTCGTTGCGCGAACGTGCCAGATAGCCATCAACCTTGTCGGTACACGACAAGATGACGTACAGGATAAACGCAGCGGCAGCGAGCGGGCCGTCAAAGGTGCTCCAGTCCGTACCGGCAACGCTCGTGTGAGACAGGGCCGAGACGATCATGAACACCGGGATAAAGACGATGCGCACGCATGTCACGATATTGGCGGGCGTCCAGACACTCGTCAGTTCCTTATTGCTCTCGTTAGCCACGACGCTCTCCTACTCCACAACATGACCGATAAGCTCGTAGCAGAAGCTATCGGTAAACTCGACGGTCAGAATATCGCCCACGGACGCCTCACTGGCATCCAGGTGCACCGCACCATCGGAATCGGGCGCCTGGAACCAGGCATGTCCGATGAGCTCGACACCGTCTTCAGTCTCCTCGATGCCGTCGACAATCACCTGGGCACGCTCGCCCACATGAGCGGCCGTCGCGGCAAAGCCGAGCGACTCGGCCAAATCCATAGCCTCCTGGGCACGCTCGAGCTTAACCTCCTCGTCGACCTGCCCCTCCATCTTGGCGGCCAAGCTGCCCTCCTCCTGTGAGTAGGCAAAGACGCTCGTATAATCAAACCCGACAGTGTCCATAAAGTCGATAAGATCACGGAACTCATCGTCGGTCTCGGTCGGGAAACCTACCATAGCCGTGGAGCGGATCACGATACCGGGAATGCGCTCGCGCAAGTCGCGGAAGAGGTCCTCGAGCTCTTGGCGCGATCCAGAGCGACGCATGGCCTTAAGGATGCGCGCGTCACAGTGCTGGACGGGAATGTCGATATAGGGCAGCACCTCGGGCGTATCGCGAATGGTCTCAATAAGCTCGTCAGTCATGCCCTCGGGCTGCAGATAGAGTACGCGCACCCAAACGTTGTGCGGGCGAACAGCCTCGGAGACCGCACGCAGCAGCTGAGCCAGGTTGCGCGGCGAGCCCTCGGCGACGTCATCGTCGGCAAGGTCGGTACCCCAAATACCCGTGTCCTGACCAATCAGCACAATTTCGCGCACACCGCCGGCAACCAGGTCGCGTACCTCCGAAATAATGCTCTCGGCATTACGCGAATGATAACGACCGCGGATGTAAGGAATCATGCAGAAACTGCAGAAGCGATTGCAGCCATCTGAGATCTTGACGTAGGCAACGGCACCTTCTACGGTACGCTTGACCTGCGGGATATAGGCCGCGATCTCACGCTCCACCCCCAGTACGCCATCGATGACGGAAACGATACCGTCTTCCTCGTCGGCCTTCACAAAGGCAGCGACCTCGGGCAGCTCGTCGGGAAGGTCGTCACCATAACGCGACGGAACGCAGCCGCACATGACGATCGGGCAGGAGCGAACGCCGTCCTGCACCTCGTTGGCGAGCTCGAGCGTGGTCTCGATGCTCTCGGACGTTGCCGAGGCAAGGAACGAGCACGTGTTGACGATGGCGATATCGGCATCGCGCGGATCAAATGCCTCCTCATAGCCCGCGGCACACAGCAGCGAACGCATGCGGTCGGTATCGACCTCGTTCTTGGCGCAGCCAAGCGTAATATAGAGTACGGAACCCAACGGAGTATCCATGTTGGAGAGCGGTCCTTTCGAGTAAATTAGCGGTAGTTGGTAAACTGCAGCGGCTGGCCGTAGTCCTGGTCGCGCAGGAACTGAATTACGGTCTGCAGGGCGTCCTTGGAAGCCGAGGAAACACGAAGCTTGTCGGCCTCAATGGCCACCTTGACCTTAAGCTTTTGATCCTTGATGTCCTTATTGATCTTCTTGGCGGTCGTCTGGTCGATACCCTCGACGATGTGACCGAGCACGCGCACCGTGCCGCCCGAAGCCGCCTGCGGAGCGTCCCAAGAAACGGCCTTGAGGTCGATGCCGCGCTTGATGAGCTTGGAGCTCAGCACATCGATAATCTGCTTGGAGACAAAATCGGCCGGAGCGTTAATCGTAAAGAGTTTGTCGCCCTTCGAGAACTCGATGGTAGCGCCGGAGTCCTTAAGGTCATAACGCTGAGAAATCTCTCGAGTGGTCTGCTGGAAGGCGTTGTCGACCTCCTGCATGTTGACCTCGGACACAACGTCAAAGCTGGAATCTTTAGCCATGGTTTATCCTTTCGCTGCGGAGCAGTCTAGTAGCTGTCGTACGAATAGTCGGTGGAGTCGGTCGTCGCTTGGCCGTCGGTTACGGTATCGGTACCGTCAGCTGACTGAGCATCGGTGGCATCCGTGTCGTCAGTACCATCTGCATTGCCAGTGTCGTCGGCAGTTTCGCCCTTTTCGGAGTCCGAGGTCTCCTTCTTGGGAACGGTAATGGTTACGCGTGCGACACCAGATGTCTTGGTATCGTAGCGAACCTTTTCACCGTTCTTGGTGACGGTAACATCTGAAGGCTTAGACGTGGTAATCTCAATCGAGGATTCAGGCGTGTACTCCTGCTCAAAGGGGCCGGTAGCCTGAGCGCCATAGACCGACTTGCCATCGACCTTAACCTCAATCCAAGCAGTCTTACCCTTGGCAACGGACACCTTAACCTTCGTAGCCTCGTTCTCCTTTTTATTAGATGCGGTTTTGGAGGCATCAGAGCCGGTGGACTCATCAGAGTCCTCATCTTCGTCGGTCGAATCGACCTTTTTAGAAGACTTTTTGGTTGTCGTCTTGCTTGCCACAGGGGCCTCCGGCGTCGTCTCGGGCGTCGAGGAGCCACAGCCACGCAAAAGCACCGCAATGAGTACGATCAGCAACAAGACAACGGCACCGATGCCGGCATAGACGATACGTAGATCAAGCCCATTATTTTGCGGCGCACGAGAGCCCCCACGCGCGCGACTTGCACCGCCCCGTGCCCCACCTTGAGGTGCACGGCCGCGAGGGCCATCAGAGCGACCACGATAGTTACCCTGTCGTTGCATGCCACGACGACCTGAGCGAGGCGCAAGCTCGTCACGACCCTGATAGTCACACTGACCAGAGCGCGATGTCGAAGGACGTCGCCCATAAGGTTGCGACTGCGAACGAAGACGCGGCGTCACCTGTGTGGTATCGGCATCCGCGAAACCGCCGCGAGGACGGACCGTCGATGTCCCGCGATACGAACGTCCGGAATAACTACCATCGCCATAGCCTGCCCGAGGATCACGCGCAAGACCGCGAGCAGCGGGAAGTGCGCGGTCATCGGGCGCTGGCGTACTGCGAAAACGATCACGCTGCAATCGAATCTCTTCTGTTGATCCCGTCTCTGTTATATAGCCGGCTTGCGGAGGGCGCTGTCCATAGCGTGTCGAGCGTCCTCCCTGAACCATCAAAAAGCGACCGTTATCGACCGATGAACGCGAATTGACATAGCCCGCGGCGTCCTGAAAACGGCCGCCTTGTTGCGACGTCTCGCGTTCATATGTCATCAACTCGTCAAAATAGGCATTGACGACCTCGCGCGGGTTAAGCCCCAAAAAGCGAGCATAGCTTGAAATCATACCCTGCGCATAGCCGCGCGGGGGCATCGACGCAAAGTTACCGGTCTCGAAATACTCGATGATCTGCGGTCTGATTTTGATGGTATTGGCGACCTGCTGAATGGAAAGGCCCATTCGGCGACGCTGCTCGAGCAGCATGTCACCAAAGCGTGCAGCCATCAGAATCCTCCAAACTCACGATCTTCACGTGCCATCTCGGCGTCGACGGATTCCAACGCTGCAAGCCCCTCCTCATCCAGAAGGACCTCGCGCGGTTTGGAACCGTCGGGCGGGCCGACGACACCCTTTTCTTCCAGCATGTCCATAATACGCCCGGCACGCGCATAGCCGACCTTGAGGCGGCGTTGCAGGCCAGATGTGGAGCCCAGCTGCGATTCCACCACAATATGGGCGGCTTCCCAGATAAGCGGATCGTCATCCTGCGGCTCGGCAACTCCGGTCCGGACAACACCGCCACCACCTGCCATGGACATCGAGGCGGGAGCCACGGCAGAAAGAATCTCCTCGTGGTAGTCCGGCTCGCTCTGAGATTTGACGAACTCGACGATCTCATTGATCTCGTCATCCGAAACAAAGCAGCCCTGGATACGGCGAGGCTTGCCCCAATCAACCTTAGAGAACAGCATATCGCCCAGACCGGTGAGCTTTTCGGCGCCCATCTGGTCGATGATGACGCGAGAATCGATGCCCGTAGCGACGTTAAAGGCAATACGGTTGGTAATATTGGCCTTGATGAGACCCGTCACTACGTTGGAACTAGGGCGCTGCGTGGCCACGATAAGGTGGATACCGGCGGCACGGCCCAGCTGGGCGATACGCACGATCGACGCCTCGACGTCCTTGCCGGCAACCATCATCAGGTCCGAGAGTTCGTCGATGATGATGACCAGATAGGGCATCTTTTGCGGCGGATTGTCGTAATGCTCAAACTCGCCGGCGGCCTGTTTTTCGTTGTAGGTCGAAATCTTACGGACGTTGAGACGTTCGAAGACCTTCAGGCGGCGCTCCATTTCGGACACGGCCCACTGTAGGGCACTCGCGGCCTGCTTGGGCTCGGTTACGACGGGCACGTAGAGATGCGGCAGGCCGTTGTAACCCGCGAGTTCGACGCGCTTGGGGTCGACCATGATCAGGCGAACGTCCTCGGGAAGCGCGCGCATGAGCAGGGTTGTGATAATGGAGTTAATCATGACTGACTTACCGGAACCGGTGGTACCGGCGATCAGCAGGTGGGGCATCTTGGCGAGATCGGCAACGACCGGCGTACCCTCGGCATCGCGACCGATGGCCAGCTCGAGCGGGCCGCCCTTCACATAGGGCAGCACGTCACCCAGATTGACGTTTTGACGTTTGCGGTTAGGGATCTCGATACCGACGAGCGAAGTACCGGGAATCGGAGCAAAGATACGCACCGACTGGGCAGCAAGCGAAAGCGCGATATCGTCCTCGAGGCTCGAGATCTTGCTCACGCGCTCGCCCTCGCCGGGCTGTAGCTTAAAGGTCGTCACCGTGGGGCCGGCAATCCAGCCGACAACGCGGGCGCTTCGGCCAAACTCAAGCAAGGTCGACTGCAGCGACTCGGCGGTCTGCTCCAACTCCTTATCAGAAGACGCGGCAGACGCCGACTGTGGGTTGGCGTGCAGGATTTCGAGCGGCGGGAGCTTGAGGCCGCCCGATTCTTCGCCCTCACTATCCGCAACGGCTTTATCCGCTCCCCCATCGCTGGCTGCCGGTGCTTCGGCAGCGCTCGCAACGGACGCGTCGGCAACCTTGGGATGCTTGAGGAAATCAGGAATCTGCGGGGCAGCCGAAACCGGATTCACGGCAAACGGCGGCTCGGACTCATCGACCTCGGCGGGATCGTCTTCCATCGAAAGCTGGCCGGTCACCTGTCCGCGCTTGGCATGGCGACGCGGCAGCAAGGTTGTCTTGGCGGACTCGAGCGGAGCCTCGTCGTCCTCGTCATCGCCCTCAGTGAGTTCGATTTCGCTATCGGACCAAGACGGATCCGGCTCGCTTGTATTGAGTTTAGGCACGGCTTTGCTCTTCTTGACGTGACGGCGCGGCAGCAGCGTGGTCTTGGCACGCTCGGCCTCCACTGCCTCGGACACATCGACAAACGGATCCTCATCGTCTTCGTCCAGAACAGGATCGACATTATCGCCCATAACCGTGGTCACGGCGGAATCGGAGCCCTTTTGGCGCAGAATGCTCAGGTGCGGGCGAGCAACACCGGGAACCGAAAGGGCATCGTCGTCACCCCACGGGCTCGCATTGACGTCGGCACGACGGTGCTCGGCAAAATCGGCCGCACGATCGCGGGCAGAGCGCAGCACACCGCCCACCGAAAAGCCGATGATGACCAAACCCACGACGACAAGGCCCAGCAGGACCACCATCGCGATAGGCTTACCCAGGCCGTTCTGCAGCGTGCTTGCGATAAAGGCACCGATGTAGCCACCCGAAGCGGACAGGTTTTGCGGTGTGAACATAAGGTCGCACGAATCACCCGTATCCGGCACCATCAACGACAGGATGGAAACCACGGCCACAAAGACCACGGTGCCGCCTGCAACCGAGCGCACGTTAAGCGGCGAATCCTCGCCCAAAAAGAGCGTGGCGGCAAACAGCAGGATGACGATCGGCAGCACGTAAGCACCCAGGCCAAAGCCCAAGTGGTAGAAACCGGAAACAGCGGCCGTAACTGGTGCGCTCGCCGGCGAAATCACGGCGATGAAGGACGCAATAGCCAGCACGGCAATAACAACGCCCGCGATATCACGGTTGGCCGAAGGCTCGACCAAGGGTTCAAAATCCTCGAACTCGTCCTCGTGACCCTTATTGGCACGAAGATGGGAACCGGCACCCTTAGCAGATGCCGGTTGGTTGTTGGCCTTATTGCCTTTGGCGTTTTGTGCAGATCCGCGCGCCAAACTAAACCTCCATGACGACCGGGATGATCATCGGGCGAGTGCGCGTACGGCTCCAGATAAAGTTGGAGAGCGAGTCGCGCACGGCCTTGCGAATAGCGTCGGAACCGCTGCTGGTGAAGCTGAACTTGCCCTTCTCGATCGTCTTCATGATGGACGCGGAGGCATCCTCGGAGAACTGGTCGTCGATGGCAAACGAAACACCGCGGCCCGAGAACTCGATGGCCTCGATCTTCTTGTGCTTAAGCGAGACGATGGCGACGGCCGTGACCATACCGTCATTGGCGAGCTTCTGACGATCGCGCAGGACGATGGGGTCGGTATCGCCGATACGCAGACCGTCGACGTAGACGACGCCGGACTCGACGGGCGTGCCGCGCTTGACGATGCCGCCACGCATCTCGAGCGTTTCGCCGTTATCGAGGATAAAGATGTGATCATCCTTAATGCCCATCTTACGGGCAAGCTGGGCATGGGCACGCAGGTGAACGGCCTCGCCGTGAACCGGCATAAAGTAGGTGGGCTTGGCCATGGCCATCAGAAGCTTGAGCTCCTCCTGGCTACCGTGGCCCGAGACATGGACGAGGGCACGATTCTTATCCCACACGTCGCAGCCAAGCTTGGCCAGGCTGTTGACGACCTGTTGCACGGCCTTCTCGTTGCCAGGAACGGGCGTAGCGGACAGGATGACGGTATCGCCCTCGTGGATAGAAAGCGTCTTGTGCTCGCCATTGGCCATGCGGGACAAGGCCGAAAGCGGCTCGCCCTGAGAGCCGGTGCACATGACGACAATCTTGTCGTCGGGCAGGTTATCGATATCGAAGGCATCGATGATATCGGCATCGTCGATGTTGAGGTAACCCAACTCACGCGCCACGCGGGTGTTGGTGAGCATGGAGCGGCCGGTCACGACGACCTTACGACCGCACTTGCGGGCAGCGTCGCAAATCTGCTGCAGGCGATGGATGTGGCTCGAGAACGACGCGACGAACACGCGGCCCGGGGCGTTCTTGATGGCATGCAGCAAGTTGGGGCCCACCTCGGCCTCGGACTTAGTAAAGCCGGGAACCGTGGCGTTAGTGGAGTCGGACAGCAGCAGGTCGATGCCCTGCTTGGCAAAGCGGCTGATGGCGGCATAGTCGGGCGTGACGCCATCGATGGGCGTCTGGTCGAGCTTAAAGTCACCGGTGTGCATAACGGTGCCCTGGTTGGTGCGAATGAACACGCCCAGAGCGCCGGGGATGGAGTGCGTCATCGAGAAGAAGTCGAGCGAGATGCCACCCAAATTGACGTGGCTTCCGCCCTTGACCTCACGGAACTTGGGCGCGCGGATGCGGAACTCGGAGAGCTTGCCCTCGATAAAGCCGAGCGTAAGCTTGCTCGAGAAGATGGGCACCTTATTGTTGAGGTCCTGCAGCAGGTACGGAAGCGAGCCGGTGTGGTCCTCGTGTCCGTGAGTGACGACGATGCCGCGGAGCTTCTCCTCGTTCTCCAGCACATACGTGTAGTCAGGAAGCACCAGGTCGATACCGGGCTGGGAGTCGTCGGGGAACATGAGGCCGGCGTCGACGAGCACCATGTCGTCGCCGCACTCGAAGACCGTCATGTTCTTGCCGATGCCGTCAAGGCCGCCGAGCGGAATGATCTTCAAGGGAGATGATTTTTTAGCTGCCATAGGTGAGTGTTGTTTCCTTTCTTCGAAACAGGTCTGGAACAACCGACGGGGCGCTTCTGGCAAACCGACCGCCGGGAACGTACAACGTGTATCACAGAGTCGATGCAATAACTTCAGTATGATACCCATTTGCCCACCAACAGACCACTCATGCATCAAAGCCCCATCTGAACCGGTCTATCCCGCTGGTTTCCCGTGGGGCGGGCACTGATGAAGTTTCCTGCTCTACAGTCCTGCTCACGACGGAGGCCACATTAAGTGGCCTCCTGTTCGTGCGGAACTCGCGATAAACTTCATCAGTGCCCGCCCCACGGGAAACCAGCCAATAAGGGACAGGTTTATTTTGGTCGGTTTTATCTGGGAAAATACTGCTGCGTCTGTCAACAAAACTGAAATCTGGCTACTGAATAGACTGTCTAACTAAATAGCGAGCGGCACTAACCAGCACTTTTGCTTGCGCCCGGGAGGGCCGCATATGAAGTTTATCGCGAGTTCCGCACGCAAAGGAAAGCACTTAATGTGCTTTCCGTCTTGCGCAGGACTGTAGAGCAGGAAACTTCATATGCGGCCCTCCCGGGCGCAAGCAAAAGGGCGACCCCTGTTCGGAGTCGCCCTTGTTGAGCTGTTTATGTGTAGCTGTTACTCGGCGTCGTGGTGACGGCGGGGCTTGCGGCCTCCGTTGTCGCCGGGACGGCGCGGACGGTCGCTCCGCTCGGAGCGCTCGCGACGCGGACGCTCACGGCGCTGGAAGTGCTCGCCGTCGCCCTCGGAGGCACCCTCGGCGCGAGCCGGGGCCTCGGGCTTGTCAAGACGATCGAGCGAGATCTTGCCGCGATCGTCGACCTCGATGACGACGACCTTGACCTCGTCGCCCACGTTGAGAACGTCCTCGACCTTCTCCACGCGGCCCTTGGCGACGCGGGAGATGTGCAGCAGGCCGTCCTTGCCGGGCAGCAGGTTCACGAAGGCGCCGAAGGGCTGGATGGAGACCACGCGACCGGTGTACTCCTCGCCCGGCTCGGGAACCTTGATGATGAGCTTGATGCGCTCGACGGCCTGGTCGACGGACTCGCCGGTGCCGCCGACAAAGACGGTGCCGTCCTCCTGGATGTCGACCGAAGCGCCGGTCTCGTCCTGGATGCCGCGGATGACCTTACCGCCAGAACCGATGACGTCGCGGATCTTGTCGGTCGGAACCTGGATGGAAACGATGCGCGGAGCGGTGCTACGCGTGGTGTGGCGCGGCTCGGGGATCACATCGAGCATCTTCTGCAGGATGAAGACGCGACCCTCCTTGGCCTGCTGCAGGGCGCGGGCCAGGATGTCGAAGGTAAGGCCGGTGGCCTTGTTGTCCATCTGAAGGGCGGTGATGCCCTCGGTGGTGCCGGTGACCTTAAAGTCCATGTCGCCCAGGAAGTCCTCGAGACCCTGGATATCGGACAGGACCACGGTCTTGCCCTCCTCCTGGATCAGGCCCATGGCGATACCGGAGACCGGGCGCTTAATGGGCACGCCGCCGTCCATAAGGGCGAGCGTTGAGCCGCAGGTCGAAGCCATCGAAGAGGAGCCGTTGGACTCCATGACCTCGGAGACCACGCGGATAGCGTAGGGGAACTCGTTCTCGTCGGGGAGCACCGGAAGCAGAGCGCGCTCGGCCAGGTTGCCGTGGCCGATCTCGCGGCGCTTGGGGCTGCCCATGCGGCCGGTCTCGCCGGTGCAGAACGGCGGAAAGTTGTAGTGGTGCATGTAGCGCTTGCCCTCGGTGGGCTCGATGGTATCCAAACGCTGGCCCTCGTTGAGCATGCCGAGCGACAGGACAGAGAGCACTTGGGTCTGGCCACGCTGGAACAGGCCGGAGCCGTGAACGAGCGGCAGGTAGTTGTCCTTCACCATGATGGGACGGATCTCATCGGCGGCACGACCGTCGACGCGCTCACCGGTCTCGACGACCATGGTACGCATGGCCTTCTTCTCGAGCTTCTTGAGCGCCACGGGGATCTCGCGCTCCCAAGCGGCCTGTTCCTCCTCGGTGAACTCGGCACGGATGGACTCCTTCAGAGCCTCGACCTTGCCGATACGGGAGAGCTTGTCGGCGTCGCGCAGGGCAGCAGCCATCTCGTCGTAGTGGGCGAAGATGCGCTCCTGGACCTCCTCGACGGGCTGATCGAGCGGGTACTCCTTCTTGACGATGGCGCCGTTGACCTGCTCCCACTCGGCGACGAACTCGTCCTGGGCCTGGCAGAAGGCAGCGAGAGCCTCCTGGCCAAACTTCATGGCGGCGAGCATGTCGTCCTCGGAGATCTCCTCGGCGCCGGCCTCGACCATCGAGATGAAGTCGGCAGAGCCGCCCAGCTCCAGGTCCAGGTCGGAGTTCTCGCGCTCCTCATAGGTGGGGTTGACGATAAACTCGCCGGTCTCCACGTTGCGGCCGATGCGCACGCAGGCAAGGGGGCCCTCGAAGGGCACGCCGCCGAGCGTCATGGCCAGAGAGGCACCCATGACGTTGATGACGTCGAAGGGGTTGACCTGGTCGGCGACGAGCGAGGTGGCGACGATGTGCACCTCGTTGCGGAAGCCGTCCGGGAAGCTCGGGCGGATCGGGCGGTCGATCATACGGGCCGTGAGCGTGGCCTTCTCGCTGGGACGGCCCTCACGCTTGAGGTAGCCACCCGGGATGCGGCCGGCAGCGTACATCTTCTCGTTGAAGTCGACGGTCAGCGGAAAGAAGTCGTAGTTCTTACGCTCCTTGGAGACGACCACGGTGTCGAGCATCGTGGTATCGCCCTGCTTGACCAGACAAGCACCGGTGGCCTGCTTGGCAAGCTCGCCGGACTCAAAGGTGTAGGTCTTGCCGTACAGCTCAAAGGTCTTGGATACGAGTGTCATTGTTCTCCTTTACCCCACAGGCCCCTTGCCTGCGGGCTTCTCATGTGACGCGGGCCCCCTGCCCCCGCCACGCTTCAGAGCGTGATTGTTCACGCCCTTACACAAAAAGAGCGCCCCGCTGCGCAGGACGCTCCTTGCATGTACAAATCCTACTGGATGTTGTCGCGGATGCCCAGAGCCTTGATGAGCTCACGGTACTCGACGATGTCGTTCTTCTTGATGTAGGAGAGAAGACGACGACGACGACCGACAAGCATGAGCAGGCCACGACGGGTGTGGAAGTCCTTCTGGTGGGACTTCATGTGCTCGGTCAGCTCCTTGATGCGCTCGGTCAGGATGGCGACCTGAACCTTGGGGTTGCCGGTGTCGACCGGGGTGTTACCGAACTGGGCAGTCAGCTCCGCCTTGCGCTCTTTGGAAACAGTCATTGTTTCACCTTTCGTTTCTTGTCGCCCGCGGGCGACTGGATTCGCCTCGGACTGGGAAGCCGCCGGTGGAGCGAGCATCCAAGGTCGAGGTACCAACAGGTGGGTATGTTACCACAAGCAGCTCGCGCCTGCGCATCATCACCGACCCAACATGAATTCCATCGCACGAAGTCGCTGATCGGCATGCGTCGCCGCCCATACATGCGAAAGCCCTAGCAAATAGGCGGCGGTATGGGGGTCGACCCTCTCGGCAATAAGCGCATCGAAAGTCATGGACATGAGGGCACGCAGCCACGCAACCTCGCCGGTCGACACCAGCTCGGCGCCAGGAACGCTCGAAGCACACGACCCGCACATAAGTCCGCCCGCCTGGGCCGAAAAATACGACAGCAAGGGGTCTCCGCACAGCACACAGGCCGAAAAATCGGGTCGATAGCCAACGTGAGACAGCAGCTTAAAGACAAAGGCGGCAACGAGCAGGTCCATATGCGCCGTGTCGAGCCCACTGCCCACCAGGACAAGTGCCCGTTGCGTGATGGCAAAGGTGAACGGGTCCTCCGCATCCTCGAACGAGCACACGCGCGCGACCTCGGCAATCGCGCTTGCGGCGCAAGTCATCTCGTAATCGGGCGTAGCGCCGAGCGGCGCCTCCATAAGCTCGGCCTGGGAAACCACGTCGAGCGACCGTCCATGCGCGAGCAGCATATCGACGGTACAGAACAGCTCGCAGCGCGCAGCCAGGCGCCCACCGGGTTTGCGGGCGCCCTTTGCCACGGCACGCACTTGACGTCCCCGCTCATCAAGCATTGTCAAAATCAGATCGGTCTCTTTAAGCTTCGTCTTGTCGAGGACGAGTACCTTCGTGCGATATGTCCGGGAGCCTGCCATGCGCGCCGCGCGCCCTTAGTCCTCGGCATTGTAGCCAAAGCGGCGAATCTGGGCCTCGTCGTCACGCCAGCCGGCCTTGACCTTCACGTCCAGCTCCAAAAAAACCTGCGTGCCAAAGATGCGCTCAAGATCGCGACGGGCGTCGATGCCGATATGCTTGATCATCTCGCCGCCCTTGCCGATGACGATGCCCTTTTGGCCCTCGCGCTCAACGTAAATGGTGGCGTGCACGCGCAGCACCTTCTTAGTCTGCTCGAGCGCATCGCAAATCACGCCAACGGAGTGCGGGATCTCGTCGCGGGTGCGGCGCAAGACCTTCTCGCGCACAAACTCGGCAACGAGCGTCTCGTCGGAAGCGTCGGTACCCATGTCCTCGGGGAACCAACGCGGACCCTCGGGCAAAAAGTGCGCAACGGTCTCGATGAAGGCATCGACGTTGAAGTTCTTCACCGACGAGGTCACGATCTCGTCGTCGTATTCCATAAGCTCATGCGCTGCCTTAAGCTGCTCCATGACCTGCGCGGGATCGGCCTCGTCGGCCTTGGTGAGCACCAAAACCTTCTTGCAGCGGGCGCATCTGACGCGATCGGCAACCCAGGCGTCTCCCCTGCCAATGGGCTTGGTAGCATCAATCAAAAACGCGACAACGTCAACGTCGTTGAGCTCGAACAGAGCGCTTTTGTTGAGCTCGGAGCCCAGACCGTCCTTGGGCTTATGAATACCCGGGGTATCGACAAAGACCAGCTGGTAGCCGGGGCGGTTAACCACGGCGCGCATGCGGCGGCGAGTCGTCTGGGCCACCGGCGAGGTAATGGCGACCTTTTTGCCATAACAGGCGTTGAGCAGCGTGGACTTACCGGCGTTGGGACGACCGACCAGGGCCACAAAGCCGCTGCGGAAACCGGGCTCCACATCGCCAAAGCCCAGAGACGTCTCGTCCTCGTCACATAGGGCATCGAGCTCCTCGTCGCTCATACCCTCAAACGGGTCGAATTCCTCGACCTCGTCAAGCGAATCGGCATCCCTGACCTCTTCCAGAACCTCGTCGTCCAGAACCTCATCGGTGGGCTGCATATTATCGGACATGGGAATCCCTTTCTAAATAAAGCCAAGCGCGTGGGCAAAGACCAGCAGGCCCACGATTGCGGCGGTAATGGAAAGAATGTACACGGAAGCGGCAGCGATATCCTTGGCGCGCTTCGCCAGCGGATGAAGGTCCTGGGTCGCAAGGTCGACGATCGCCTCCATAGCGGTATTGCACAGCTCGCCGTGAATCACCAGGCCGCAGCAGATGATAACCGTGGCCCACTCGGCAATGTCGAGGCCGACGATGCAGCCGGCAATGACGGTACACACGCCCACCGCGAGCATAACCTTGATGTTGCGCTCGGTTTTAACGGCGGTGACAAAGCCCTCCATGGCGTAGGAGAACGACTTTAAAAAGGACGGATGGTCCTTGTTCGATCCGGGAATCATAGACGGCTCCTAGTCGTGGGCATGGTTGGTGATGGGACCGACGTGGACCAACTTGGGGTCCTCACCGCGCTCGAGCGCCAGATCGCGCAGGATGGCATCCTCACGGGCCTCCATGACCTCGGCCTCGTCGTCCTCGATGTGGTCATAGCCCAGCAGGTGCAGCATGCCGTGCACAAGCATCAGCCGGCACTCGTCGGCGGGACTGTTGCCAAAACCGGGAGCCTGACGAGCGATGACCTGCGGGGCCAAGATAATATCACCAAGCTCGATTGTCTTGTCGACGGGAACATCCTCGTCAAAGGCAGAGTCGCACTCAAACGAGAGCACATCGGTGGTGCGATCGACACCGCGCCACTCGTGGTTGAGCTCATGCATCTCGTCCTCATCGACATACGAAAGGGAGATCTCGACTTCACGCTTGACGCCCTCGGCAGCAAGCACAAATGCGCAAATGTGCTCAACCTCCTGGGCATCGAGCAGCGTATCGAGCTCGGCATCGTTGCTGATCAATACACTCAACGGGACTCCTTTCGGTCACGCGCGCGTTGTTCGCGCGCGTCATCATACGCATCATAGGCCTCGACGATCCTGCCCACCAGGGCATGGCGCACCACATCGGCGCGCTCCAGGTGAGAAAATGCCACATCGTCGACACGGCCCAAAATCTTCTCGACATCGGCCAGGCCGCCGCGACGACCCACCAGGTCGCGCTGACTCAGATCACCGGTAATCACAAACTTGGAGTTAAAACCCAAGCGCGTCAGGAACATCTTCATCTGCTCAGGCGTCGTGTTTTGTGCCTCGTCAAGCACCACGAAGGCGTCGCTCAGCGTTCGGCCACGCATGTAGGCAAGCGGGGCAATCTCGATCACGCCACGCTCCATGAGCTCATCGGTACGCTCACGATCCATCATGTCAAACAGGGCATCGTAGAGCGGACGCATGTAAGGGTCGATCTTTTCCTCGAGGGTGCCGGGCAAAAAGCCTAAATTCTCCCCCGCCTCGACAACGGGCCGCGTAAGGACCAGGCGGCCCACCTCGTGGCGCTTGAGCGCGGCGACGGCGAGCGCCATGGCCAGATAGGTCTTACCGGTACCGGCGGGGCCCAGGCCAAACGTGATGGTATGCGAGCGGATGGCGTCAACATAGCGCTTTTGGCCGAGCGTCTTGGGACGAATGACGCGGCCGCGATACGACAGCAGCACGTCATCGCGCAGCGACGAGGCGTCGTGCTCGCCATCGCGCAGGACAGCCAAGCAACGCGAGACGTCGTCGGCAGACAGCGTGCGACCGGCGGCTGCCTCGCGAAAAGCGTGTTCTAAAAAACGCGCCACGAGTTCGACCTCGTCCGGGTCGCCGCTCACGGCAATCTGGTCACCGCGCGCAACCACATGGGCACGAACCAAGTCTTCGACCGTGCGAAGGACAGCGTCGCCGGCGCCCAAGACTCGCGAGGGGTCAATCCCCTCGGGAACGGTAAGTCTAATCTTCGAGGCTTCCATGGACCTCCCTGCGAGCATGGACTAAGCCGGAATCATCGACTCCGATGATAGCAACATCGAGCAGGCACGGGGCCTTGAGCCCGCAGACATCGTCAAGACGTGCATGATGGAACGAGCCGAGCGTCAGGTTGTCGCCATACTCGAGCACCGCACGCTCGACCGTGCCCACGCGGCGGCGGGCATCGGCGATCGCAAGCTCCTGAGCGGCGGCACGCATGCGGCGGCTGCGTTCGGCCATAATCTCGGGCGGCACCTGATCGGGCATATCGGCCGCAAGCGTGCCGGGACGCTTGCTATAGCGGAAGACATGCATGCGCGAAAAGCCCACGCGACGGCACAACGCCAGCGACTCCTCGAACTCCTCGTCCGTCTCGCCGGGGAAGCCGACGATGACGTCGCAAGAAAGTGACGCCTGGGGCAGATTGGTGCGAATCATGCGTACCGTGTCCTCAAAGGCCTCCGCGCTATAGGGACGACCCATGCGATGCAGGGTTGCCGTACAGCCGGACTGCACGGGAAGATGCAAGAACGGCGCGATACGCTGCGGATAGCGCGCCATCACCTTGAGCAGGCGCTCGGAAATGTCCATGGGCTCCACTGAGGAAATGCGCACGTGGGCAATCGTAGTACGCTCCATAATGGCCTCGAGCAGCTCATCGATCTCCACGTGTTCGTCAGTCGCGCTCTTGCCGTCATAGGCGCCCAGGTTCACGCCAGTCAGCACCACCTCGGGCACACCGGCCTCCTGGGCCTCGCGCACCTGCTCGAGCACGGACTCGACGGGCACGGAGCGCTCGGGGCCGCGCGCCTTCCACACAATACAGTAGGTGCAGCGATGGTTGCAGCCGTCCTGAATCTTCACACCCAGGCGAGAGCGACCGAGCGCGTCGACCACGTCTCCGTCGCTGCAGGCGGGAACGCTATCAGACTCAACGCCCAACACCTCGCAGACACGCTCGGCGACGTCGATTTTCGACGGCTCGGCAATGACGCGGTCCGAAAGCTCTAATAGCTCTTCGGGATGCAAGTTGACGACGCAGCCGGTCACAACCACGTAGGGCTCGCCTGGATATGACAGCGCATGGCGGACGGCCTTGCGGGTCTTGGCCTCGGCCTCGCCCGTCACGGCGCAGGTATTGATTACGATCAGGTCGGCATCCTGGGGCTCCACCATCGCAAAGCCCTGGCGCATAAGATCGGCAGTGATACGGTCGGACTCAACCCGGTTGACGCGGCAGCCAAGGTTGACGACGGAAATATGGGGTGCGAGCAAGCGGGCTCCTTAATCGAGGATATCGTCGAGGGCGCTCTTGATACGATCGGTTACCGACTTCTTGCCGGAAGCGACGTCATCGCCCATCTCGTCGGCAAAAGCGCGGAGCAGCTCGCGCTGCTTGTTGGAAAGGTTCGTGGGAACGACCACGCGCAGTTGCACGACCAGACGACCGCGTGAGCCGCCACCGCCGATGCGCGGCATGCCGAAGTTGTTGACGCTGACGGTGTCACCATACTGCGTACCGGCGGGGACGCACACCTTGACGACCTCCTCGGGCATAATGCCCTCAACCTCGATCTCGCAACCGAGCGCAGCCTGCGCGATGGAGATATCGCTCACCAGGTACAGGTCGTCGCCATTGCGCTTAAAGCGCTCGTGATCGGCGACACGAACGTTGACGATCAGGTCGCCCGAGGGCTCGCCACGAAGGCCGGCCTCGCCAAAGCCGCTTACGCGCAGTTGGCGACCGGTCGAGACGCCGGCGGGAATATCGATGTCGATCTTTTCGTGCGAAGGTGTGCGGCCCTGGCCGTCGCATGTCTCGCAGGGATGATCGATGACCGCGCCCTCGCCGTGGCAGTCGGGGCAAGGCGAAGAGGACTGAACCTGGCCTAGAAACGAGCGCTGAACCGTGGTGACATAGCCCGTACCGTGGCAGCGGCTGCACTGCTTTTCGGTCGCTCCGTCAGCCTTGCCCGTACCGTTGCAATCCTCGCAGGGAGCAAGGCGGTCATAGCTGATCGTCTTTTTGCAGCCAAGCGCAGCTTCCTCGAGCGTCACCGAAAGCGAAATGGCCATATCACGACCGCGACGGCGCTCGTGCCGATTTCGGGCGCCACCGCCGGCACCGCCGCCAAAGAACGACGAGAAGAGGTCGTCCATGCCCATGCCGCCAAAAATATCGTTGATGTCGACATAGCCGGAGCCACCAGGGCCATCGGCAGTACCAAAGCGATCGTAGTTGGCACGCTTCTGCTCATCGGAAAGGACAGAATAGGCCTCGTTAAGCTCTTTGAACTTGGCCTCGGCCTCGGGGTCGTCCGAAACATCCGGGTGTACCGTACGGGCTTTCTTTAGAAACGCGCGCTTAATGGTCCGCGCGTCGGCATCCTTATCGACGCCAAGTACCTCGTAGTAATCCCTATTTTCCGACACGACCGAATCCTTCCGACTTTCAATATTGTCACAGTGCGTCCTATACCCATGCAAGGCCGGCCGCAAACAGAGGGTTTGATGTTATTGCATCCCGTAGGGCGAAAGCATCGCACGCTGCGAGCAGCTCGCAAACCACACCGACACGAGCGCGAACATGAAGCCGTTGGCAAAACCGTTGGCAAACTGCATCGCGCCACGTTTCCACCACAGCAGGCTACGGTGAAGAATCCCATCCGAGAGCACCATGAACAAACCCATGGCAAACGGAATAAAACACATCACGGCAAAGGCCGAGAACACGCCCGAGATGGCCGACAGCACCAAAAACGGCGCCACGATGCCCATCAGGTAAAAGCCGGTACGGGCTTTGCCCTCCAGGCGCTCGGCCTCCACATGGGCGCGCCCGACCAGGTCACCACCTGTGGCTCCATTGGTACCGGCGTGGCCCATGCCGCTAATGCGCACCTCGTCGCCGTCGTGCGTGCCGGCAGGGAACTCAATCGTTTGCTCGGAGGTCACGCGGGTACGACCGCTGCCGCCGCAATCGGGGCACGGATCGGCTACGACCTTGCCCGAGCCACCGCACTCGGGGCAAACCGACTGAAACGTGCCGGCGCCAAACAGGAAGGACAGGTCCACATCGATATGGCCGCGCCCGCCACAGCTTGGGCAGGTATGGGCATGCTCGGAGGAGACAGAGCCCGAGCCGCCGCAATGTCCACACGTATCGAATCGCGTGTAGCGAACAGTTTTACGGGCACCGCCCTTGGCCTCCTTGGCATCGAGCTTAATGTTGACGACCACGTTGGCACCGCTTTCGGGATTGTAAGCTGCCCGCCCGCGACGCGGCTGACCCCAAGCGCCGCCAAAGGGAAAACCGCCCTCAAAGGGATTGCCGTACCCGGCACCGCCGGCATAGCCGCCACCGTAGGGCGAGGCCGAAGGTGCACCCGCAAAGGGATTGCCCGAGCGCATGGCATCATAGCGCGCACGCTTCTGCTCGTCCGAAAGCACGGCGTAGGCCTCGGAAACCTCTTTGAACTTTTCCTCGGCATCCGGCTCTTTGTTGACGTCCGGATGGAGCTTGCGGGCCTTTTGTTGGAAGGCCTTCTGTATATCACGCGAGGTGGCGTCCTTGGAGACGCCCAGAATCTCGTAGTAATCTTTTTCGTTCATCGTCGCCATGCGCGGCAACCTCCTGCTCACAGCAGCGTATATATTGCGGTAATTCTACCCGAGCGGCCTATGCTAGACCCCAAAACAGCCCGAACAGCACATTTCCATCGAGCCAACCCAAGTGGGTGGGCGCAAGGCGGGCACGGGCGCGACCTGCGATAACGTCTCTCGATGTGACGCGCCCCACATGGCCCTCGACATCATCGGGCACCCAGGTGGCAAGGCCCAACCCGAGCGCACGGTCACAGGCCGATGCCAAATCATCTGCAGGAATTATGTTCGCCGCGCGAGCCAACAGGTCAGACCCAACGCCATGCGTCATGCGGCAAGCGAGCATCAAATCCTCAGCCGCTGCCTCGCGCCGGGACAGATACTCGGCATCAAACGCCGTCGCGGCATCGTCGCGTTGCATCAGACGCACGCGGTGCGCATCGCCTCGAGAAGACACGCCGGGGAACAAACCTGCAAGACAGTCGAAATCCTCGGCGTCGAGCATGCCCGCGGCAGAACGGCCCAGGCCCAGATAGCCCTGTCCGGTCCAATAGGCAATGTTGTGGGCACACTCATGGCCGACGAGAGCGTAGCTCGCAACCTCATACGGGTGATAGCCGGCCGCAGTCAGACAATCACGCGCCACGTCCATGCATGCCGCCTGAAAATCCTCATCAGGCTCGAGCGACTCGTCGCGGCACGCCATGCGATAGAGGGGCGTCCCCTCCTCGAGCGTGAGCGGGTAAACCGACACATGATGCGGAGCCGCCGCCAGCACGCCATCGAGCGTGCGCTGCCAGCTCGTGGCCATCTGTCCGGGAAGGCCGCACATCAGGTCGCAGGACACATCGAGCCCAGCATCCTTGACCGTCGCGATGGCAGCGAGCGCCCGATCGGCATCGTGAATACGGCCGATGGCGGCAAGTTCGGTGTTATCGAGCGTTTGCACGCCCAGAGAAACGCGTGTGACACCAGCCTTGGCAAGCGCAGTGGCAAGCTCGGCGGTCAGCGACTCGGGATTGGCCTCGCAGGTAAACTCAACGGGGGCGCACCACGTACGAATACGCCGCGCCAGCTCCACCAGGCGCTCCCCCGCCAGCGACGGCGTGCCGCCGCCAACATAGACGGTGCGGATCTGGTCAAGGGCCCCGGCCTTGCCAAAAGCATCGAGGCGCGCGTACAACTGTCCAAAATAGGCATCGAGCGCAGCGCTCAGGTCGCACGGAGCAAAACTGCGTGAGTCAAAGTCGCAGTACCGACACTTTTGGGCGCAAAACGGCACGTGCACATACAGCGCGGTAACGGCCACCCTTAAGCCTCCAGCGGATGAGCGGGCACCGACTCGCCGGCGGCAAGCGCGGCCTCGCAGGCCACCACATCGTGCTCGATATCGTCGACCAATGCCATGAACTCCTCGTATGTGGAGCAGCGCACCACCTGCGCGCGCCAGGCGGCGGCATGGGGCATGCCCTTAAGATACCAGCTCGCGTACGTGCGGGCGCGTGACATAAGCGGCAACAGCTCATGCGTGAGCGTCAGGTGCTCGCGCAGGGCATCCAGGCGCTCGACCGAGCTACGCACCGGTACCGGCGTGCCATCGAGTGCAAGGGCTCGAGCATCACCGAACACCCACGGATTGCCGTAGATGCCGCGCGCGATAAACACCGCGCTGGCACCCGAGCTTTGCAGATGCTCAGCAGCGTCCTCTGCCGAGAACACATCGCCCGAACCGATCACGGGAATCTCGACGGCGTCGGTCACCTCATCGACGACCGACCAATCGGCCTGGCCCGTATAGAGCTGCGTGGCGCAGCGACCATGCACCGCCACCGCGGCGGCCCCTGCTCCCTCAAGCATCTGGGCAAACGTCGCGGCATTGCGGTCCTCGGCATAAAAGCCCTTACGGATCTTTACAGTCACGGGCACATGCGCCGCGCCCACCGCCGCCTCGACGATCTTCTCCGCCAGGTCAGGCGTGCGCATGAGCGCCGAGCCCTCGCCCTTGGTAACGACCTTGCGGGCGGGGCATGCCATATTGATATCGATCAGCGACAGGCGATCGCCCACACGCTCCTCGACGGCGGCGACGGCGTTCGCAAACTGATCGGGCTTGGAGCCAAAGAGCTGCACGCAAATCTGTTGTTCCTCATCGGCCGGCAGCACCAGGCGCCACGTCTTGTTGCTGGCATAGGCAAGGCCCGCCACGCTCACCATCTCGCTGTAGGCAAGGTTGGCACCGCGGCGACGGCACATGATGCGATAGGCGGGATCGGTCACGCCGGCCATGGGAGCCATAAGGAACGGCTGCTCGGCATAGGCGCCCAGCAGCCGCTGACTATATTCGGAAAGCGCCATAGACCTACTCGTCCACCTTGAGGATCGCCATAAACGCCTCCTGAGGGACCTCGACCGAGCCGATGGCCTTCATGCGCTTCTTGCCCTCTTTCTGCTTCTCGAGCAATTTGCGCTTACGCGAAATATCGCCGCCGTAGCACTTGGCAAGCACGTCCTTGCGACGCGCCTTGACGGTGGAGCGAGCAATGATCTTGTTGCCGATAGCACCCTGGATGGGCACCTCGAACAGCTGACGCGGAATGATCTCCTTGAGCTTGTCGCATAGGCCGCGGGCAAGACCGTAGGCCTTGTCCTTGTGGACGATAAACGACAGCGCGTCCACCTCGTCGCCCGAAAGAAGGATATCGAGCTTGACGAGCTCGGAGGGGCGATATTCGTTAAACTCGTAGTCGAGCGAGGCATAGCCCTTGGTGCGGCTCTTGAGCTGGTCAAAAAAGTCCAAGATAAGCTCGGCGAGCGGCATGTCGAAGCGCATCTCGACCGATTTGCTCGTGAGATGGATCATGTCGGTTGTAATGCCGCGATGCTCGATAGCGAGCTGCATGACGGCACCCGTATACTCGGGCGGGCAGATAATCTTGGCCTTGAGGTAGGGCTCCTCGATGCGCTCGATGCGCGTAGCCTCGGGCAGATCCTGCGGGCTGCGGACATCAATCATCTCGCCGTCGGTCTTGTAGACGTGATAGTCCACCGAAGGGCTCGTGGCAATGAGGTCCAGATTGAACTCGCGCTCCAGGCGCTCCTTGACGACCTCCATATGCAGTAGGCCCAAGAAGCCCACGCGGAAACCAAAGCCGAGCGCCACCGAGGTCTCGGGCTCCCACACCAACGACGGGTCGTTAACATGTAGCTTATCGAGAGCATCGCGCAGGTTCTCGTAATCCTTGTTGTCAATCGGGAACAGGCCCGTGTAGACCATGGGCTTGGCCTCGCGGTAGCCGGGAAGCGGCTCGGGGCAGGGATTCGACGCCCACGTAAGGGTATCGCCCACGCGAACGGCCTCAGGATCCTTCAGGCCCGTGACCACGTAGCCGACCTCGCCGACCGTCAGCGCGTCAACAGGGGTCTCGGCAGGACGCTTGACGCCCACGCCGTCGACCAAAAAGTCACCCTTGGCCTGCATCATGCGCAGGGTATCGCCCTTTTTGATGGAACCGTCAAAAACACGCACCGTGGCGACGACGCCGCGGTACTCATCGAAGTACGAATCTAAGATGAGCGCCTTGAGCGGCGCGTTCGCATCGCCCTTGGGCGGTGAGATCAAAAAGACGATGGACTCCAGCAGATCGTGGATGCCCTCGCCGGTCTTGCCCGATACGCATACGGCATCGTCGGCAGGAATCGCCAGGTCGTCCTCGATCTCGGTCTTGACCTCATCGGGGTGTGCCGATGGCAGGTCGATCTTGTTGATGGCGGGCACGATATCCAGATTGGCGTTCATGGCGAGCGTCGCGTTGGAGACGGTCTGCGCCTCGACGCCCTGCGTGGCGTCGACGACGAGCACCGCACCCTCGCAGGCGGCCAGCGAACGCGAGACCTCATAGGTAAAGTCCACGTGGCCCGGCGTATCGATCAAGTTGAACTGATACGTCTCACCATCGTCGGCGTCATAGGACACGCGAACGGCATTGGACTTGATCGTGATGCCGCGCTCGCGCTCGATATCCATGGTGTCCAGCAGCTGAGACTCCATGTCGCGCTCGTCAACGGTATGGGTGAGCTCAAGGATACGGTCACTGATCGTGGACTTGCCATGGTCGATGTGCGCAACGATTGAGAAGTTGCGGATGTGGGAAATGTCAATTGAAGTATTCATGCGGACTATCTTACCCGAGCGGCACAAAAAATGGAGCCTGCTCCATAAAACAGGCTCCATTTATGCGCGTAATCTATGTGGTGTGAAATTTACAACTTAAGCGTTGATGCTGTTCACGAGCTTGGCAAGACCGGACTTGCGGTTGGAAGCCTGGTTCTTGTGGATAACATGCTTGGCGGCAGCCATGTCGAGACGCTTGGTGACGGTCTTGAGGGCAGCCTGGGCCTTCTCGGCGTCGCCCTCAGCGACGGCGGACTGGACGTGCTTGGTCAGCGTCTTGAGCTCGGACTTGACAGCCTTGTTACGCATGCGAGCTGCCTCATTGGTGCGGATACGCTTCTTCTGAGACTTGATGTTTGCCACTTCTGGAGTTCCTTTCGAGTTCCTTGCAAAAAATGTATGACACCTCTGAGACACGGTGAGGTCATGCAAGCGCCTACTATAGCACGCTCCCCCTCAAAGGGATAGAACGAATTTGTCAAATAGGCAGGTATCATCACGATTTTCTCAAGATGTTCGTAATCCAGAGCAAAAGCGCGGTCTCCGAATCGGCCGAACCCTTAAGCGCGAGCTCCACATCGACCGCACCCTCGAGCGCAGCGACAAGCTCCGCCATCGAAAAACGGCGTGCCCAAGTCAGATGATTCTTGACCTGCCAGGCCTGAAGCTTGAGCGTCGCGGCAAGCTCGCGGCCCTGCCCACGCGCATCGAGTGCCTTAGCAACGATAAGTTCACGGATGCGTCCGCACAGCAGCGTGTAAGTCCAAACATAGCTCTTGGCGGGCAGTAGATTGAAGAGCTCGAGCGAGCGGCGCATGTCACGGGCCGAGACCGCATTGAGAAAGTCCCAGGGCTGGACTTCGGCCGTGCGCACGATCCAGCGCTCCACATCGGCGAGCTCAATCTGAGGCGCCTCGACCATCTGGGCAAGCTTTGCCAAGTCGTTGTCGAGCATACGGGTGTTCTCGCCCGAGCGTGAGACGAGCTCCTCAGCGGCTGCCGTGGAGATGGACTTACCGTGTTGCGTCGCCATCTGCTGCACGCGACGCGGCAACTCCCAGCGTTTGGTGCTCGAACAGTCGATCACTGCCTTCTTATCGATCTTGGCGATCGCCTTATACAGGCGCGTGTTCTTGGCAAGCGAGTCGGCAATGACAAGACAGACGGTCGTGGGGCTGGGGCTCGCCAGATACTCGACAAGCGGCTCAGAGACCGCCTTGGCGAGCTTTGAGCATCCATCGAGGATTACCAGGCGAAACTCGCTACCCATGGGAAAGGTGTTGAGAGAGCCGATAATCGATTCGATATCGGGGTCTTTGGTCATGTCGCGCTCGTCGAGGTTGAACTCGACCATGCCCGACTTTTCCAGACGTGCCTTCATGCGCGAGACAGCGTGGTCACGTTTGACTCCGTCGGTACCGACAATCAGATATGCCGGCAACAGCCCGGTTTCGGACATCGCGCTCCCCCTCTCGCAAACTCCCATATTCGTACCGTGTCATTTTAGCCCAGGGGCCTACCACGCGCCAACGAAGTCATCACGACCGCTGGCATTGCATCGTAAAGCCCTTTGCGGTCGGCGTGATGGTGATATCACCTTGTTCGATGGTGCATGCAAAGGCCCCACCGGCCGCTCGAACCGCATCAACGCACTCGTCGCTGGGATGACCGTATCGATTCCCCTCGCCGGCGCTTGCAATGGAAAGCTCGGGCTGCAAGATACCGAGCAACTCGCCGTCGACCGAAACCTTCGAGCCGTGATGCCCCAACTTGAGCACATCGATATCCCCCACCTCCTGCACAAACTCACGTTCCTGGTCAAGCTCGGCGTCGCCGGTCAGCAACATACGCAAGCGCTTTCCTTCCTGCGCAAAGGTGAGCAGCAAGACAAGCGAGTCTTCGTTCCCCTCTCCATCCACAGAATCGAACGGCCACATCACGCGTGCGCGAAACGCACCGATGTCGAGGGTATCTCCCCGCCTCACCTGGCGATATGAAACGCCGGGATGGTTTAGAACCTGCGCGGGCGCATCCTCGAGCGCGTCGGCCGCCACGGCTATGGTCCCAACCGAAAACTGTTCCAACACTGCAGGCAGGCCGCCCCAATGGTCCTCGTCCCAATGCGTTACAAAGACGGCGTCGATATGATGCACATTGTTTCGAACGAGCGCGGTGACCACCCGCTCGTCGAGCCCGCTATCCACGAGCACCACCGTCGAGCCCTGCCGAACCAAGATCGCATCGGCCTGACCAACATCGAGGACCGTCACCGAAGGCGGCGCGCATCGATCCCAATAGACATACGGAACACCCACTGCAAGCATCAAACACAGCAGCACCACTGCCATGCTCCGTGCGCAGGGGCGTGGCCACCAGACCAAGAGGACTACCAGCGCGAACGGCACCACGTATACCAAGGGCGTATTGGGCGACACACTTACGGATGCACCAGGAACGGCGGCAAAAAGCTGTTCAAAGAACAGCGCGCAGCGAGCGACAACCATGGGCACCACGAGCGCCCCGTGACGCAACAGCGGCACAAACGAGCAGGGCACCAGCACAACCGAAGATGCGAGCAGCACGCTTATCACCGGACCGATCACGGCATTTGCGAGCGGGGCAATGAGCGAAAACGTCCCGAAAGCGGGAATAGTTACGGGAAGTGTCGCGAGTTGCGAACACAGCGTGACAGACAAAATACTGGCGACGCCCGATGGCACGCCCAGCTCGCCCAAGGCGTAGGTAGCGTAGGGGCAAAAACAAAGGATGGCAAAAACACTGGCACACGATAGCTGAAAACCCATCTCGAACAATACCGTCGGACGTAGCAACACAAAGATTGCCATGGTGACAAATAGAGCCGAGAGGCCATGCCGGCGACGACCGGCGTCGTTAGCGACAAGCGACGCCGCCACCATGCAGCACGCGCGAACGGCCGAGGGCGAGGAGCCCGTAAAAACGGCATAGGCAGCAAGAGCCAGTACCAACAGCCCCCGCTGCAGCCCACGAGAGAAACGCGTCTTTTGCAAGCCGCTCTCAATCATAAAACCGACGATGGCAAGATGGCTGCCCGAAACGGCGATAAGATGTGCGGTGCCCGTTACCGAAAACCAATCGCCCGCCGGCTGGGCACGCAGCTCGGAGGAACGTCCGCAGACAACGCCCGCAACGAGCGAGCGCGCCGGATCGGTCGCGGGCGCGATAACGGCAAGGAGCTCGTTTCGAAGCCAAAGCAACGGCCTTGGAGAGCCCTCGTCGACCGATACCAACCGGATGACTTTAACCTTTCGAAACTCGCCCCGAAGCACGCGTGAGCGCCCATACGCATCATTCTCAAACCGCGAAACTCGACCGATAGCACGTACATGCGAACCGGCGCCGAGCCCACGATCACACGACAGTCGTACCAGACCCAAACGCTTTTCGCCCGCATACGCATCGCAGACATAGGAGTACACACCGTCATTGATGGACGGATCGCCCTGCACATAAAATTCGAGACTGCTCGCAGCCCGGTTATCCAGTGCCCTCGAAGCATGCAGCGCCCCTATCGCCCAAGCCGCGGACACGACCGCTCCCGCCACGAGGCCGAGGGCCGCGGCATACAGCCATCGCCTCCACCGCACAAGACGCATACAGGACCGAGCTAATACGATGCACGCCGCAGCCGCAACGGGAATGGCTATAAGCAATGTGACGGGCGCTGGCTGCTCTCCCAGCAGCAAATCGGCTGCCATGTTAAGCACCAATCTGCAGCTCGCACACAAGCCGGCACAAATGGCCATCGTCCACGGCATCAACGGGCGCGGCGGCATCACATGCTCGCGCTCAGTCGCACTCATACGCAGATGCAATCTTTGATTTTGGCGAGTTTTTTCTCACCGATCCCCGATACGCGCATGAGGTCATCGACCGAGGTAAAAGCCCCGTTTTGCGTCCGCTCGTCGATAATCGATTGAGCCACAGAAGGCCCGATGCCCGAAAGCGTCTGCAGCTCCGCCGCACTTGCCGTATTGATGTTCACGAGTCCCGACGAAGACCCCACACCAGAAGTCGCGGCGGCACCGCTTTCGCCCCCGCCGACCGCCGCAGCCGCTTGTTGCTCCCCCACCGCCGAAACATAGATCTTTTGTCCATCTGTGATCTTGGACGCGCGATTAAGCGCTGTCACATCCGCCTCGGCCGTAAGCCCTCCGGCGGCGTCGATCGCTTGGGATACCCGTGCTCCATCTTTGAGCCGGTAAACGCCAGGCCTCACAACGGCTCCATCAACATCGACGTACACCTCGGCAGCAGAAGAGCTCTTGTCAGACGACTCATCGCCATCGTCAGGTGACGCATCCCCAGCCCCGCGCACATCCGAGGCGCCCACCTCATCACTACGTTCAAACGACACGTCGCTGGAGTGGCCACCAAAACCTGCTATCGCCAAGCCGCTCGCGGCGGCAATGACAACCAGGATCGCCACGACCATCGCCTTGTGGCCGAGCAGCCTTTCTGCCCAGCGGTCCATCCGTTTAACCCGTTCGTGTTGCTCGCGCTGCGCCATAGCAAACACCTCCCAACACCATCGTGTCAGGAAACGAACGCAGCAGCCTCCGCACGCCCACGCCGGTTTTCGCGGTCAAACCAAAAGCAGACCAAAACCTTGCGAAAAAAATCCATTTATTCAGACACACGTCGATAAATGAACCGTTTATCGCCAAAAGCACATATACAAAAAGACCGACGATGCAAATGCACCGCCGGTCTATACACAACATTATTCGTGATCTTGGTAAATCTCACGTGGAGCGAGCTCGGAATGTTTACGTTTTAAGGTCTTAGGGGCCTTATACGTGTTGCTCTCGAAGTCGATGTACTCGGTCTGTTTGAGCAAACGCTCAATCATCTCCTCGTGATCGAACAGCTCCCACGCCTCATGCACGGCATCGAGCTTGGCATGCGTCTCGGGACGGCGCGGCATAAACAGCGTGCAGCAGTCGGGCGCCGCCTCGGTCGAGATATCAAACGTACCGATCACCTGGGCGCGCGCGATGATCTCCTGCTTGTCCGAACCGATGAGCGGACGGAACACGGGAATCTTCACGGCCTCGTTGACGGCCATGATATTCTCGAGCGTCTGGGAGGCAACCTGCCCAAGCGACTCGCCCGTCACGATGGCCTTGGCACCCTCGATATGAGCAATGCGCTCCGCAACCGAATACATAATGCGTCGATACATGATCACACGCAGGTTGCTGGGACAGGTCACCGAAATCTCGCGCTGGCAATCGCCAAACGGAACGACATACAGACGGCCGATCTGGACACCCGGCTCAAGGGCGCGAATGATGTCCTGCACCAGATATTCGCTGGTATCTGGCGTCTGCGGACGACCAGAAAAATGCACCGGCACGCACACGGCACCGCGACGCGCGAGCATCCAGGTCGCCACCGGAGAATCGATGCCCGAGGAAAGAAGCGTCACGACCTTGCCGGCAGACCCCACCGGCAGACCGCCCACACCGCGCTCGGAGCGCGCGTACACGTAGACGCTGCCCTGAACCACGAGCACGTGCACCACCGCGTCGGGATCGTGCATCTGAACCTTTTTATCGGGGAACGCCTCGCACAGCACCTCGCCAACCTGTCGATTGATATCAATCGAGGTGAGTTCATAGTCGGTGTTGGAGCGCTTAGCATGTACCTTAAACGAGTCGAAGGGGCCAAACTCACGCAGCGCCTTTACAGCCGCCGCGCAGTACTCCTGCGGGTCGCGGTTGGTGTGATACGCCAAAGACACACGGGCAACGCCGGGGACGGTGCGGATGACACGCGCCGCATCGTCAGCCTGATGCTCGTTAAAGGTCACGAGGATATAACCGGAAATTCGAGACACGGCATTCACGGAAAAGGCGGCCAAAGCCGCCTTAATGTTATCCATGAGGATATGCTCAAAATGTGCGCGGTTCTTGCCCTTCAGTCCAACCTCGTGATAGTGGACCAGGCAGACGCGAGCTGCCATTTAGGCTTCAGCAACCTTGTGGCCGAGCGCCTTCTCGTAACGGGCCTCATCGTAGGAGATGTCGCCGTCGACAATCTCGTCCATAGCCATCGAGATGGTATCGGCGCCGGAGAGTGCAATAGTAATGTCGTCGACATCCTGGACGGCGAGTACACGGTTGTGCTGGCCACGCAGCATGCTGTTAATGTCGCAGGCGCGCTTGGAGGCGAGCGAAGCGAGCAGGAAGCGGTTGTGATCGGTCTTCTCCAGAAGATCGTCAATGCAAGGCTTTACAACGGACACGGACCTCAGATCCTTTCATGCATATCGAGAACGCGAACGAGCTCATCGGTCGCGCGGTCGAGATCGTCATTCACCACGACGTCGTCGTAGCGGTCGGCAAGGGCAAGTTCATCGGCAGCATTTGCCATACGCAGCTCAATCGTCTCGGGCGTCTCGGTACCACGACCGACAAGACGCTCACGAAGCACCTCGAGCGAGGGCGGCTTAATAAAGATCAAGACGGCCTCGGGGAAACGCTCCTTGACCTGCAGGGCACCCTGGACATCAATCTCCAAAATCAGAGACGAGCCAGAGGCGAGCTTGGATGTGACCTCGCTCACCAACGTCCCGTAGCAGTTGCCGTGGACCTCAGCCCACTCGACAAACTCACCGTTTGCCACGCGGCGGTCGAACTCCTCGCGCGTCAGGAAAAAGTAGTTGACGCCGTCGACCTCACCTTTACGTGGTGCTCGCGTGGTAGCCGAAACCGTCAGGCCCAGGTTCGAGCGACGCTCGCGCACACGAGTGACGAGCGTGCCCTTGCCTGCACCTGACGGTCCAGAAATCACAAAGAGCTTTGAATCCTGAGCGCTCACTTATTTGGTCAGCTGCTCGAGGAGCTGTTCGCGCTGACGGACGCCGAGGCCCTGGACGCGACGGGTAGCGGAAATGCCGAGCTCCTCCATAATCTTGGCGGCCTTGGCCTTGCCATAACCAGGGAGAGACTCGATGAGGGTGGAGACCTTCATGCGGGAAGCGATGGGATCATCGGAGTTGAGCACGGACTCGAGGGACTTCTCACCCTTCTTGATCTGCTCGCGAAGCTCAGCACGGGCATGACGGGCGGCAGCTGCCTTCTCAAGAGCCTGCTTGCGCTGCTCGTCGGTAAGCTGAGGGAGTGCCATTCGAACCTCCAAATAATTGGTTTAACATTCATTCGATGTTGGCATTTTAGCACGTCAAACGTACAAAATGCTCAATTGCGGCTCCATAGGTTAGACGATACCTGCAAAAAGTGCAATATATCGGGGGCAAAGATAAGCCCCCGAACCGCGATTCCACACAATAGATGGGAAAGTTTTCGCAGGCACAGGGGCTATTTTGTGCTAATGGCACTCAAAAGTGGTGACTTAAGGAAATCTTTTACGCGACGTTTTCGACCAGTTCGGCGACAATTGCGTCAAAAGCGGCAACCGGGTCGTCGGCACCGGTGATGGGACGGCCCACCACGATATGGCTCGCGCCGCGCTCGATAGCCTGAGAAGGCGTGGCAACGCGGGACTGATCGCCCAGGGCCGCGCCCACGGGACGCACGCCCGGGGTCACGATGAGGGCATCGGGGCCCAGCAGCTCGCGCATATCGTGAGCCTCCATCGGAGAGCACACGATACCATCGATGCCGTTGGTGTGAGCAAGATTCGCCAGACGGGCGGCCTCCTCGGCCACAGGCGACTCGACGCCAATCTCGGCCAGCGAATCCTGGTTCATGCTCGTGAGCACGGTGATGGCGACAAGCTTGGCACGGTCCTCGCGCGCTTCCTCGGCACCCTCGCGGCAGGCAGCGAGCATAGCGCCCGAACCCAAGCCGTGGACCGAAAGCAGGTCGGCACCGGCAAGCGAGGCCGAGCGGGCAGCGCCGCGCACCTGATGCGGAATGTCGTGGAACTTTAGGTCGAGGAAGACCTTAAAGCCAAGGTCCTTAAAGGTCTTGACGATCTGGGGACCCTCGGCGTAATAGAGCGTCATGCCCACCTTGAGCCAGGCGGCATGGCCCGAAAGCTCATGGGCGAGCTCGAGCGCACGCTCACGGTCGCAGTCGAGGGCGACGATAACGCGGTCGCGGGCATCGGTCTCTAGCATTCGAAAGCACCTACCAACTCGTTGATGTCCTTCACGCCCTGAGACTCCGCCCAGGCCTCGAGCTCGTGCGCGATCTTGAGCGAAGCGCACGGATCGACAAAGTTAGCCATGCCGACCGACACGCAGGTAGCGCCAGCCAGGATAAACTCGGCCGCATCCTCGCCGGTCATGACGCCGCCGACACCGTTGATGGGGATATCGACGGCCTGGGCAACCTCCCAGACCATGCGCACGGCGATGTGGTGACACAGCGGGCCCGAAAGGCCACCCTTGGGCTTGGCCACGCGGGACTTACGGGTGTGAACATCAATGGCCATACCCTGGATGGAGTTAATGACCGAAAGGCCGTCGGCGCCGGCGGCCTCGAGAGCCTTGGCAATCTCGGCGACGTTAACCGGAGCCATCTTGACGAACAGCGGCTTATCGGTCACCTTACGGCAGGCGGCCATGACGGAAGAGGCGCCCTCGGGCGTAGAGCCCATGGCGGCACCGCCGGCGGCGATGTTGGGGCAGCTCACGTTGATCTCGTAGCCGGCAGCCCAGGGGCATAGCTCGACATACATCTCGAGCGCGCGCACAAACTCGTCAACGGAGTGGCCTGCAACCTGGCAAATGACCTGGCAACCGTCCTTGGAAAGCTGCTCGAGCCACGGGCCGGACTCGCGGGCAAAGGCGGCGACACCGGGGTTCTGCAGGCCCACGGAGTTGATCATACCGCCGGGAATCTCGGCCATGCGGGGCGCAGGGTTGCCCGGCCAGGGCTCGGCGGCGCAGCCCTTAGTGGTGATGGCGCCCAGCTGGGAGACATCAAAGAAGTTCTGGAACTGCCAACCGTAACCGAAGGTACCGGCTGCGGTGTTGATGGGGTTTTGCATCTTGACACCGCCGAAATCGACGGCCATGTTCACGGTACCCACTAGAAGACCACCACCTTGGAAGCATCGAACACGGGGCCGCACATGCAGGCGCCCTTCATACCGTCGACAGTCTCGACGTTGCAGGTGTTGCAGGCGCCAAAGCCGCAGCTCATCATGCGCTCGAGCGACACCTCGCAGTACGCACCGGCCTCGGCGGCAGCGGCGGCGACTTTCTTCATCATGACGGCGGGGCCGCAGCTGGCCACGTAGCCGTAGCCGCCCTCGCCAAGCAGCTCGGCTGCCGGGTCGGTGCAAAAACCGTGCATACCCAGCGTGCCGTCGTCGGTGCACACGTTAACCGTGGCGCCCAGCGCGCGGAATTCATCGACACCCACAGCCTTGGCAGCGGTACCAAAGCCCAGGCACACGTCCACATCAACACTCTGCTCGGCAAGCATACCGGCAAGACACAGCACAGGCGGAACGCCGATGCCACCGGCGACGAGCAGGGCCTTCCTGGTGCCCTCGGGTACCATCCAGCCACGGCCACCGGGGCCCAGCAGGTTAGAGGTGGAGCCAGGACCCATCTGGGACAAACGACGGGTATCGTCGCCCACGACGGCATACCACAGCTCGACGGTGCCGGCCTCGGCGTCGGCGCGGTAGTAGCTCAGGGGCACGCGAAGCAGCGAGGACGCATCGCCGGGTACGGCGATGTTCACAAACTGACCGGGCTTGAGCGCACTTGCAAGCTTGGGGGCCGAGATGACGAGCGAGAAGATGCCGTCGGCGATCTCCCGGTTCGAGACGACCTCGAAGTCGTGCATGCGTGCAGTGGAAGGTGTGGGCATAGACGCTCCAATCCCCCATGCGGTTGCATGGTCCAAACGAATAGAAAGCGCGGCACCGCAAGGGCGCCGCGCACAAAAGCGATAAGGCTATGCTAGCAGATGCAGCCGTCGGCAAGCGTCTGCTTACCGCCGACAAACACATCGGTGGCACGACCGGTGAGCGTGCGGCCGGCAAAACCGGAGTTCTCGGCGCGCGACTCGTAACCGTCCTCGCCAACCGTCCAGGTTGCGGAGGGGTCGAACACGGTCAGGTCGGCGACAGAGCCCGCCTTGACCTGAACCTGGTCGAGGCCCAGGATCTCACGCGGCTTGATGGCCATGAGCTCGACCATGCGAGCCATGCTCATCTTGCCCGTGTTGACCAGCTCGGTAAGCACAAGCGACAGCGAGGTCTCGAGGCCGATCATGCCAAAGGGCGCAAGCTCGAACTCGCGGGCCTTCTCCCACGGGGTGTGGGGAGCGTGATCGGTGACGATAACGTCGACGGCACCGTCGATGACACCCTGACGGATGGCCTCGGCGTCCTCGTCGGTGCGCAGCGGCGGGTTGACCTTGAGCGAGGTGTTGTAGGTCTCGTCCAGGTCGTTCTCGGTCAGGAACATGTGGTGCGGGGTGGCCTCGCAGGTAACCTGAACGCCGGCGGCCTTACCGGCACGCACGAGCTCCAGGCCATGGGCGGTGGAGATGTGCTGGATGTGCAACTTGGCACCGGTCAGCTTGGCGATCTCGATGTCGCGGGCGATCTGAAGCTCCTCGCCGGCGGGCGGCCAGCCCTCGAGGGCCAGACGGGTCGAGACCTTGCCCTCGTTGATCTGGCCGTGGCCGACCAGGTCCTCGTCCTGGCAGTGGCTCATAAAGACCTTGCCGAACATCTTGCCGTAGTCCATGCAGCGACGGAGCATGCCTGCGCCCTGCACGCCGCGTCCGTCGTCGGTGAAGGCGACGGCGCCGTGGGCGACCATATCGCCCATCTCGGACATGGCCTCGCCCTTAAGGCCGCGGGTCATAGCGCCCGACGGATAGACGCGGCAGTGACCGACCTCGGCAGCGCGGGACTTGACGAACTCCACGACGGTGCCGTTATCGGTGACGGGATCGGTGTTGGGCATGGAGCACACGCCGGTAAAGCCGCCCTTGGCAGCTGCGCGGGTGCCGCTCTCAATGTCCTCTTTGACCTCGTAGCCGGGCTCGCGAAGGTGAACGTGCATATCCACCAGGCCGGGGACGAGATACTTGCCGGAAAGGTCGCGGACCTCGGCCCCCTCGACAGCAAGATTCTCGCCGACCTCGGCGATCTTGTCGCCGTCAATCAAGACGTCGACGACACCGTCGAGCTCGACGGACGGGTCGACGACGTGGGCATTCTTAAGAAGCAAGGCCATTATCGGCACCTCCAAGCAGCAGATACAGGATAGCCATACGCACGCAGATACCGGCGTAGACCTGCTCCAGGATGACGGAGCGTTGCGGGTGGTCGGCCATATAGGAGTCGAACTCGACGCCGCGGTTGATGGGGCCCGGGTGGCAGATGATCGCGTCGGGCTTCATGAGCTTCTCGCGGTCCTTGGTCAGGCCGAAGAGCTTGTGGTACTCGCGAATGGTCGGGAACGGGGCACCCTCGAGGCGCTCCTGCTGCACGCGCAGCATGTAGACGACGTCCAGCTCGGGCAGAACGGAATCAAGGTCGCTCGTCACGTGGTCGCAGCCCAGGACCTCGGGCGCCGGCGGCAGCAGCGTGCCGGGGGCGACGGCATAGGTCTCGCAGCCCATAATCTTAAGGGCGGGGATCAGCGAGCCGCAGACGCGGGAGTGGGCGATGTCGCCGACGACGGCGACCTTCAGACCGTGGAAGTCACCCTTGTGCTCCCAGATGGTGTACAGGTCGAGCAGGGCCTGCGTGGGGTGGTTGTGCTTGCCGTCGCCGGCGCAGATGACGCTCGCGGGCGAGTTCTGCGTGACGATGTAGGGCGCGCCGGCGTGCTTGTCGCGCACGACGATGCAATCGATCTTATAGGCGTTGAGGGTCTCGACGGTGTCGACGAGGCTCTCGCCCTTGACCGTGGAGGTCGAGGAGCCGCCAAAGTTGAGGCTGTCGGCCGAAAGACGCTTCTCGGCGAGCTCGAAGGAGCTGCGGGTGCGCGTCGAGGGCTCGTTGAACATGTTGACAATGGTCTTGCCCTTGAGCGTGGGGACCTTCTTGATCGCACGCTCGTTGACCTCGGAGAACGCCTTGGCGGTCTCGAGGATGAGCTTGATGTCCTCTTCGGAGTACTCGGTAATGTCGATCAGGTGCTTATGGTTGAACGCCACGGTACTACTCACCTCCCAGCGGCGCGGAGCCCACGTGGGAACCCGGCGCGACGTCGTTGATCTCGACAGCGGTACGGCCGTCGACTTCCTTCATATATAGGTGCACGTTCTCCTCGTGCGACGAGGGAACGTTCTTGCCGACAAAGTCCGGCGAGATGGGGAGCTCGCGGTGACCGCGGTCAACGAGAACTGCCAGCTCAATGCGGCTCGGACGGCCCAGATCCATGACGGCGTCCAGAGCGGCGCGAATGGTACGACCCGTATACAGGATGTCGTCCACCAGCACGACGCGCTTGCCGTCGACGCTAAAGGGAATGTTGGTAGCGTGGATCGCGGGAGCGAAATTGGTGGCGTAGTCATCGCGGTAGAAGCTGATGTCGAGGCTGCCGAGCGGAACTTCGACGCCCTCGATCTCCTTGATCTCCTCGGCGAGCTTCTTTGCCAGAAGGTCGCCGCGCGTGACGATACCGACCAGAGCGAGGTCTTCACAGCCCTCGTTGCGCTCGAGAATCTCGTGCGCGATGCGGGTCATCGCTCGATTGACGGCGGTTTCGTCCATGATGACCGCCTTGGGGGAAGTCGTGCCCATCGATCTCCTTCCTCACATGTCTTGACTGCTGACACAGTCAAAAAAATAGATGCCCGACCGCTCAAAGCGGACCAGACACCCACAGGAAGGGCTACTCTATGGCAGCAATGTAGTTCCATGTGGGTATCTCGTACCCCTTTAATGGTCAAGGCATAGTGTAGCCAACCTCGGGCTCAATTGCGAGTATAAATACAAGGCAATCCATAAACGGAGCCATTCGCTCCATAAACCTATATATATTTGCGGGACGAGCTTGAAAACGCACGCACGAGCTGGCATAATCCCCTCTGCTACACGCAAATCGGATCTACGTCCAGGGCCGTAGCGTGGGCACTATCGCCATAAGAGAAATATCTCTGTGTAGATTACGCACAGGGAGCTGCTTCTGTGCTATAGTTCAGGCTTGTTTGTTAACGCGACATGTTCGTTTGTCGCCCAAGGAGGGTCAGTTATGTCCAAAGTATGCGAAGTTTGCGGTAAGCACCCCGTTGCCGGTCGCTCCATCAGCCACTCTCACCGCGTCACCAACCGTAAGTTCCGCCCCAACATTCAGCGCGTCTACGTCGTCGTCGATGGTCATCGTCGCAAGATGAACGTTTGCTCCACCTGCCTCAAGTCCGGCAAGGTTGCGCGCTCCTAAATAAGGTCTTACCAACAAGTACCTCGGACTCTCCGGGTCAAAGACCTCGCGTTCATATAGAACTTACCAAAGGCGTCCTCCCCTACGGAGGGCGCCTTTTTGGTGTATTGACTACCAGCCGATCGTAAGACAACAAATATTCTCATATGTATATGCAAAAAGTCGTTCTCGACAACCCGACGCCTTTAAGCCAAAACCCTCTGGAACCAAATGCTGGCCAATACGGCTTCAGGGCACCAACACGGTGCAAAGCATCCGCTCTTCCCTACGCTAGACAGCATTATTTAGTTGAATCGCTTCAGTTAGTTGAAGCGTTTTAGTGTGCCTTTTACAGGAATCTTACCGTTTACCGAATTATTTATTGCTATCATGCAAGACGTAGGGTAAATCTCCGATCGCAAGGAGACACAAATGGTGAAAAAGTCACCGGAAAACACTACTCCCGCAATTGTGGACAACGTAGAGGCGCTTGAGGCTAAGCTCGCTCAGATGCGAGAGGCCCAGGCGCTTTTTGCTACGTACACGCAGGAGCAGGTCGACAAGATCTTCTATGAGGCCGCCATGGCCGCCAACAAGGCTCGTATCCCGTTGGCGAAGATGGCCATCGAGGAGACCGGCCGCGGCGTTCTTGAGGACAAGGTCATCAAGAACCACTACGCCGCAGAGTACATCTACAACGCTTACAAGAACACCAAGACCTGTGGCGTTTTGGAGCGCGACGAGGCCTACGGCATCACCAAGATCGCTGAGCCCATCGGCATCGTGGGCGCCGTCATCCCGACGACCAACCCCACCTCCACTGCGATCTTCAAGACGCTGATCAGCCTGAAGACCCGCAACGGCATCATCATCTCCCCGCACCCGGCAGCCGCCAAGTGCACCATCGCCGCCGCCAAGCTCGTGCTTGACGCCGCCGTCAAGGCCGGCGCCCCCGAGGGCATCATCGGCTGGGTCGATGTCCCCTCCATCGAGCTGACCAACATGGTCATGCGCGACGTCGACATCATCCTCGCCACCGGTGGCCCGGGCATGGTCAAGGCCGCCTACTCCTCGGGCAAGCCCGCCCTGGGCGTTGGCGCCGGTAACACCCCGGTCATCATCGACGACACCGCCGACGTGCTGCTCGCCGTCAACTCCATCATCCACTCCAAGACCTTCGACAACGGCATGATCTGCGCTTCCGAGCAGTCCGTGACCGTTATTGACACCATCTATGACCAGGTTAAGGCCGAGTTCCAGAAGCGCGGCTGCTACTTCGTCAAGCAGGGTGCCGAGATGGAAGCTCTGCGTGCCGCCATGTTCAAGAACGGCGCCCTCGATCACCGCATCCCCGGCATGGCTGCCGCCAAGATCGCCGAGCTCGCCGGCATCGAGGTTCCCGCCAAGACCAAGATTCTGATCGCCGAGGTCACCTCCACCGACCCCGCCAAGGAGGAGTTCTCCCACGAGAAGCTCTCCCCGGTCCTGGCCATGTACCACGCCAAGGACTTCCAGGAGGCCGTCGACAAGGCCGAGCACCTGGTGCTCGCCGGTGGCCCGGGCCACACCGCCTCTCTGTACGTGCACCCCGCTCAGGCCGAGAAGATCAGCCTGTTCGAGCACGTCATGAAGGCCTGCCGTATCGTCATCAACACCCCGTCCTCGCACGGCGGCATCGGTGACCTGTACAACTTTGGCATGAAGCCGTCTCTGACCCTGGGCTGCGGCTCCTGGGGCGGCAACTCCGTCTCCGAGAACGTTGGGGTGAAGCACTTGATCAACGTTAAGACTGTGGCCGAGCGCCGTGAGAACATGCTGTGGTTCCGCGCTCCCGAGAAGGTCTACTTCAAGAAGGGTTCCACGCCCGTCGCTCTCGACGAGCTCGGTACCGTCATGGGCAAGAAGCGCGCCTTCATCGTCACCGACCAGTTCCTCTTCAAGAATGGCAACACCCGCGCCATCGAGGCCAAGCTCGACGAGATGGGCATCGCCCACGACTGCTTCTATGACGTCGAGCCCGATCCGTCGCTGCAGTGCGCACGTCGCGGCGCCAAGCAGATGGCTCTCTTTGAGCCGGACGTCATCATCGCCGTCGGCGGTGGCTCCGCTATGGACGCCGGCAAGATCATGTGGATGATGTACGAGCACCCCGAGTGCAAGTTTGAGGACATGGCCATGGACTTCATGGACATCCGCAAGCGTATCTTCACCTTCCCCGAGATGGGCAAGAAGGCCTACTTCGTCGCCGTCCCGACCTCCTCGGGTACCGGCTCCGAATGCACGCCGTTCGCCATCATCACCGACAAGGAGACCGGCATCAAGTGGCCGCTCGCCGACTACGCGCTGCTCCCCAACATGGCTATCGTCGACGCCGACAACTGCATGACCGCCCCGCGCGGCCTGACCGCTGCCTCCGGCATCGACGTCATGACCCACGCCATCGAGTCCTACGTCTCCATCATGGCTTCCGACTACACCAAGGGCCTCTCCGAGCGCGCTGCCAAGCTCGTCTTTGAGAACCTGCCCTCCAGCTTCACGAACGGCGCCAAGGACCCGCACGCTCGCGAGGAGATGCACAACGCCTCCTGCATGGCCGGCATGGCCTTCGCCAACGCCTTCCTGGGCCTCAACCACTCCATGGCCCACAAGCTCGGCGCTTTCCATCACCTGCCCCACGGCCTCGCAAACGCCGTCATCCTGACCCGCGTTATGCGTTACAACGCCGCCGAGGCTCCCGTCAAGATGGGTACCTTCTCCCAGTATCCTTACCCCAACGCACTGCACAACTACGCCGAGATGGCCAAGTACTGCGGCATCGAGGGCAAGGACGACAAGGAGGTCTTCGAGAACTTCATCACGAAGCTCGAGGAGCTCAAGGACTTCATCGGCGTCAAGAAGACTATCGCCGACTACGGTGTTGACGAGCAGTACTTCCTCGACACCCTCGACGAGATGACCGAGCAGGCATTCAACGACCAGTGCACCGGCGCCAACCCGCGCTACCCGCTCATGAGCGAGATCAAGGAGCTCTACCTGGACGCCTACTACGGCCGCGAGCCTCAGGACTACGCCGTCTGCTAGTTTTAGCACGGTTTTTAACGGCGGGGGTGCACGGGTGTTTCACACACCCCCGCCGTCGCTTCTATCGCATCGTTGAAAGGATGCAACCATGCTGCTACCCGATTCCAAGACCGAGCTCGTCCGCCGTGGCAACAAGGTCGTTTACGACCTGGGCGACAAGATCGTCAAGGTCTTTAACGAGACCAAGCCTGTCTCCGACGTGTTCAACGAGGCTTTGAATCTTGCCCGCATCAATGAGTGCGGCATCCGCAGCCCCAAGGCTCTCGAGGTTTCCCAGCTCGAGAACGCCAACGGCTGGGCGCTCGTGACCGAGAAGGTTCCGGGCACCACCCTTGCCGAGAAGATGACTGCCGAGCCCCAGCGCTTTGGTGAGTACCTCGAGATGTTCGTCGATCTCCAGATCGAGATTCACGGCTACACCTCCCCGCTGCTCAACCGTCAGCGCGACAAGTTCGCCCGCATGATCGACAGCCTTGATCAGCTCAATGCCACCACGCGCTATAACCTTCAGGAACGTCTGGACGGCATGACCAAGGAGTTCAAGGTCTGCCACGGCGACTTCAACCCCTCCAACGTCATCGTCGGCGACGACGGCCAGCTCTATGTGTGCGACTGGGCACACGCCACCCAGGGCTCCCCTGCTGCCGACGTTGCCACGACCTACCTGCTCTTTGCCCTCAACAGCAAGGACCAGGCCGAGGCCTACCTGGAGCTCTACTGCGACCGCGCCGACATGCCCATGCAGGTCGTGCGTCAGTGGACGAGCATCGTCGCCGCTTCTGAGCTCGCTCGTAAGCGCAACGTGAACGATGAGTTCCTTAAGAACTGGATCGACGTCGTCGATTATCAGTAATATCTGAGCGATTCATTTCGCATCGGAGGCACTAAGGAAACCCCGCAGCTCATCAGGGCTGCGGGGTTTCCTTTAACCCGTCGAACTTATTCACGCAACAAAAAGGGCTGCCCCGTATCTCATCCTAAGAGAGATACGGGGCAGCCCCGCAATTACATCTAATAGCAGAAACGTCAATTAGCGACGGGCAGCCTTCACAAGCTCAGCGACCTTAGCGACGACCTCGTCGATCGCCACGTCCTCACGCTCGCCCGTGGCACGGTCCTTGAGCTCCACCGTGCCATTCTTGAGGCCGCGCTTACCCAAAACCACCTGATACGGGAAGCCCATAAGGTCGTTGTCGGCAAACTTAAAGCCGGGACGCTCGTCGCGGTCGTCCACGACAACCTCGATACCTTCGGCGCACAAGCCCTCGACGATTTGATTGCAGACGGTAGCGCACTCCTCCTTCTTGGGATCGAGCGGAATCACCGCAACTTCGTACGGAGCGACAGAGACCGGCCAGACGATGCCATGCTCGTCATTGTGCTGCTCCACGACGGCAGCGAGCGAGCGAGACACGCCCACGCCGTAGCAACCCATGATGAGCGGCTTCTCCTTGCCGTCCTCATCCATAAAGGTGGCACCCATGGCCTCGGAATACTTGGTACCCAGCTGGAAGACCTGAGAGACCTCGATGCCACGGGCAGCGGAGAGCGGCTTGCCGCAGTGCGGGCAGGGATCGCCGGCGACGACGGTGACCAGGTCGGCCCACTCATCGACGGTAAAGTCGCGCTCGGGGCAGGCGCCGGTAAAGTGATAGTCGACCTCGTTGGCACCACAAGCCCACTGTTTGGACTCGCGCAGACTCTCGTCACAGACCAGACGAATGCCCTCGGGCAGGTTAACCGGTCCAATAAAGCCCTTATGCAGACCGTAGGTCTGGAGCTCCTCGTCGGTCATCATGCGATAGCCCTTGCCAAAGATGTGCTCGGCCTTGCAATCATTGAGCTCATGATCGCCCGGGACGATGGCCACGACGGGCTTGCCCTCGGCGTCGATAAGGGCAAGGGACTTGCGCGTGCCGTTCTCGGGGAACCCGAAGAACTTGGCAACGGCCTCGATGGTGCCCATACCCGGAGTCTCGACCTTGGTGAGTGTACCGTCGCCGGGACCCTCGGTCACGACGACCTTGGTGCTTGCCGCCTCGTCATCGGCAGCAAAGCCGCAATCGTCGCAGTAGACCAGCGAAGCCTCGCCGGCGTCGGCCAAAGCCATGTACTCGACGGAGGTATCGCCGCCGATCTCGCCGGAGTCGGCAACGACGGGCAAGGCCTTGATGTAGCAGCGCTCGCAGATGTTAGCGTAGGCCTGCTTCATCTTGTCGTACTCCTCCTGCAGGCTCTCCTGCGTGGCAGAGAAGCTGTAGGCGTCCTTCATGATGAACTCGCGACCGCGCATCAGACCAAAGCGGGGGCGGAACTCGTCGCGGAACTTATCCTGGATGTGGTAGAGATTGACAGGCAGCTGCTTATAGGAGCGCAGCTCATTGCGCACCAGGGCGGTGACAGTCTCCTCGTGGGTGGGACCCAGCACGAACTCACGGCCGTGACGGTCATCAAAGCGCACGAGCTCCTTGCCATAGGCGTCGATGCGACCGGATTCGCGCCACAGCTCAGCGTCAACCATAATGGGCATCATGAGCTCCTGGGCACCGGCGGCATCCATCTCGTCGCGCACGATGTTCTCGATCTTGCGAATCGAGCGCCATGCGAGCGGCAGATAGGAATACAGGCCGGCGGCCTCCTTGCGGATCATGCCGGCGCGAAGCAGCAGACGGTGGCTCGCAAGCTCGGCGTCCGCCGGATCCTCTTTGAGCGTCGGCGCGTAAAGCTTAGACATATACATTGCTCGAGTCATTTATTTCTCCTCAATAAGCTTGTCGACCTCGGCCATGAGCGCGTCGACAATTTGATCCTCAGCTACTTTACCAATGATCTGGCCATGCGAAAAGAGCAGGCCCTGACCTCGTCCGCAGGCCACGCCCAGGTCGGCGTCGGAAGCCTCGCCGGGGCCATTAACGGCACACCCCATCACGGCGATGGAAAGCGGAGCCGAATAGTTCTTGAGCCGCTCGGTAACCTCCTCCGCGATTGCGATGAGGTTAACCTGGCAGCGCGCACACGTGGGGCACGAGACGATCTCGGGACCACGACGACGCAGGCCAAGGGACTGCAGGATGCCCCAAGCGACCGGCGGCTCCTCGACCGGATCGGCCGTGAGCGACACACGCATGGTGTCGCCGATGCCTTCGGAAAGCAAGATACCCAAGCCTACGGAGCTCTTGATAGTGCCCTGTAGCTTGGTTCCCGCCTCCGTCACGCCCAGATGGAGCGGAACATGCGGTATCTCGCGCGACAGAGCGCGATAAGTATCAAGCGTCGTAGCCACGCTATGCGCCTTGGCCGAAAGTACAATGTTCATAAAGCCGCGGTCTTCAAAATGCTTGACGAAACGCTCGCTCGACATCACAAGCTTTTCGGACTGCGTAAGATCGTCGCGCTCGGCAATATCCTGCTCAAGCGAGCCCGCATTCACGCCGATGCGAATCGCGCACCCAGCGGCGCCCGCAGCATCAATCACGGCATCGACCTTGGCCCAATCGCCGATGTTGCCGGGATTAATGCGGAGCTTGGCGGCACCGGCCTCAACGGCGCCAATGGCCAGCTTGTGATTAAAGTGGATATCGGCAACGATCGGCACCGGCGACTCGGCACAAATCGTGCGAAAGCCCTCGAGCGCGGCCTCGGTGGGCACACTCACGCGCACGATATCGCAACCGGCTTGCGCCAAGGCGCGAACCTGCGCAAGCGTAGAGCGAGCATCGGCAGTGTCGGTGCAGGTCATGGACTGAACCACCACCGGAGCGCCACCACCGATCTGCACGCCGCCCACAAACACGGGGCGCGTCAGCTCACGCGGCAAAGGATGGGATAAAGACAATCCAAACACTCCCCTACAAAATAAATCGAAGAACGTCGGAACGAAGCATATAGACAAACAGCAGCGCAAAGAGCGCGACGCCGACATAGCTGACGATCGTCTGCACCTTCAGCGGCAGCTCGCGACCGACGATTTTTTGAATAATCTCGATAACAAGCTTTCCCCCGTCGAGCGGCGGAATGGGCAGCAGGTTCATAAAGCCCAGCGAGAACGAGATAAGCGCGGCAAACGTCAAGAACGTCGCGGGGCCGGCTGCCGCCGCCTGAGAAGACATGACGCTAATGCCCACAATCGAGGTGGACTGATCGAGTATCTCCATCGTATGCTGCGGCTGCAGCAGGCGCATAACGCCCTCGGCAGTCTGTTGAACATAGGAGAACGACAGGCGCGCCGACGTAATGGGATCCAAATGGACCACCTGTGAAGAGGCATAAACGCCCAAACGCTCGTCCTCCTTGAGCGCAACCGAGGTCGAAAGATGCTTGCCATCGCGCTGATACTCAATGGCAATATCGTCCTTGCCGGCGGCCTTGCCAATGGCATCGTAGACGTCCACCCAGCTAGAGCAGGACACACCATCGACCGAAAGGATGGCGTCGCCGGCCTCGATACCCGCCTTGGCGGCAATCGAGCCCTCATCGACCTGACCGATCACGTTGCTATCAACCGGAACCGAAACACCGGCGATAGAGTAGATGCTCATGAGCAGCAAAAAGCCCGTAAGGATATTGACGAGAATGCCCGCGAGCAGCATAAAAGCGCGTTTGAGGAAGCCCTGTCCCAGATAGGTATGCGAACGCTCGCGAGCCAAGAATTCAGCCTCGCCGCACGGCAGCCCCCACACGTCGCCCTCAGAAGTCGCGTGCTCTCGATCGAACAGGCGGCCGTCAAAGGTGGTATGTCCCGCAGCATCGCGCGGAAGGGTCTGATACATAACGGGATAGTAGTTGGGCGAAGGCTTCTCCCCTTCCTCATAACAGGGTGCAATGGAGCCCCAGCCCAAAAGCAAGACGCAAGCCTCGATCACATCCTCCTCGGGCAGTTCCAGCTCGGCGGAAAGGTCGGCCACGGTCACGCGACCGTGACGATAGATAGCCGCGAGCACGCGATCGGCACACGAGACGTCAGTGGGATCCATGCCGCAGATGGCAGCATAGCCGCCCAGAAGCAGCGGCGTCACGCCAAACTTGGTTCCGATGCGACGCGACGTGTGATGGATGTCAAAACGGCACGGCAGGCCCAAAAAGAACTCGGTCACACGGACACCGCAGACACGCGCGGCCAAAAAGTGGCCGCCCTCGTGCAAAAACACGAGGACGGAAAGCATCAGAAGGCCCCAAAAGACCGATGAGAGAACGCTCAAAACAGTATCCATAAATCGAAATAGCAATCCTTATGGTTAGGAACGGGTTGCGGCGAGCGCCAGCGTGGCCTTTTCGCGCGCCCAGGCATCGATGCCGCAAAGCTGCTCAAATGAGGTAACCGTCTGCGTGTCATGCGCATCCATACAGGATTCCACAACGCGGTCAATATCGGTAAAGCTACAGCGGTCGTGTAAGAACGCGTCGACCGCGACCTCGTTGGCCGCATTAAGCACGCACGGCATGGTACCGCCTGTCTTGCCGGCACGCTCTGCCAGCGCCAGGCAGCGGAACGTGTCCGTATCGGCGGCATCAAAAGTGAGCTGCCCGAGCTTACAAAAATCGAGACGAGGCGCCGGAGTATCCCAACGCTCAGGATACGAGAAGGCAAACTGAATGGGAATGCGCATATCGGAGGCGCCCAGGTGCGCCATCACGGAGCCGTCCGCATACTCGACCATCGAGTGGATCTTGGACTGGCGCTGCACGACCACGTTGATAAAGTCGAGGTCGCAACCGAACAGGTGCATCGCCTCGATACGCTCCAGGCCCTTGTTCATGAGGGTAGCGGAGTCGATCGTGATCTTAGCGCCCATGGACCACGTGGGATGTGCCAGCGCATCGGCGCGTGTCACGAGATCGAGCTCTTCGCGCGTACGGCCAAAGAACGGACCACCCGAGCAGGTGAGCCAAATGCAGTGGGCCTCACGCGGATTCTCACCCAGATAGCACTGGTAAATGGCCGAGTGTTCGGAGTCGACAGGAATAAGCTGACCGGGTTGTGCCAACGGCATCAGCAGGTCACCGCCGACGACGAGCGACTCTTTATTGGCAAGGGCAAGGCGCTTATTCGAGGTCAAGGCTGCATGACTTGCCTCAAGACCAGCCGCACCCACAATGGCCACGAGCACACAGTCGACATCATCGCGTCGCGCAAGCTCGCAAACGGCCCGAGCGCCAATACCAAGCTCGGTACCCTCCGGAAGCTCTTGCAGCACGGCGTCATCCCCGTGAGCATCATCGGCCACGGCAACAGCCGGAACCGAAAACTCACGAGCAACCGCAACGAGCTCAGAAGTGCTGGAATAAACAGAAAGCGCCGTCACCTGTAGACGATCGGCGTGCTGCCGACAAACATCGAGCGCCTGCGAGCCAATAGAACCCGTACAGCCCAAAATTGCAACACGCAGACGGCCATCGGAACCGTACGTCGTCTGAAATGCCATTACAGCACGCCCCCGATCATCAGCAGCAGCTGAGCGGTAATGCAGCCAAAGATAAGCGAGTCGCTACGATCGAGCATGCCGCCGTGACCCGGAATCAGGTTGCCGGAATCCTTGACACCCACGCCGCGCTTGATACGGGACTCGATAAGATCGCCGATAACGCCCAGGATGGACACGACAACGCCGCAGAGCAGTGCATAGGGCAGGCTCAGCCTGTAGAAGTGCGTAGCCCACAGGATAAGCCAAATGAGCACCGAGCCCAGAATGCCACCGACAAAGCCCTCCCAGCTCTTTTTGGGAGAGATCTTGGGGACCATCTTGTGCTTGCCGATACGACTGCCCACGATGTAGGCAAACGAATCGGAGAGCCACAGGGAAGCACAAACGCCAACGGACAGCAGCGCGCCGGGGAAGCCCGGCACAGCGTCGCGCAGCAGCACGATAGCCGACAGCATAAAACCGGTGTAGATGGGACCCATAAGCGTCACGGCTACATCCGAGATACGGGTGCGCGGCGACCAGACATACCAAATGCCCACCGCAAGCATAAGAGCAAACAGCAGGGCGTTCAGCAGCAGCGAATCGCCTAGGGCCGATAGCGGAAAGAGCACAGCGGCAATAATGCCCAGGTGCTCGTTGGCCACCTTGCCATCGAGCCTCGTCATGCGGAAAAACTCGTAGCAGCACAGGCCGCTCATGACGGAGACAAAAATGGCAGTGGGGACAAGACCCAAAACCAAGCAGAGGATAAATACGACGGCGTAGACGATACCTGCGGCGGCACGGGTGATAAAACCTGCCAGCCACGAAGTTGCAGTCGCGCCGTTCTTGGCGGCAGGCGCCTTAGGAGCAGACGCCTTAGGACGATCGGACACGATTAAGCCTCCTCGGTCTTGCTCAGTCCACCAAACCTACGGTCGCGACCCTGGTATGCCAAAATGGCGTCGACAAGACCCCAACGATCAAAGTCGGGCCAATAGGTATCGGTGACATAAAACTCTGAATAGGCAACCTGCCACAGCAGATAGTTCGAAAGGCGCAGCTCGCCCGAGGTACGAATAACGAGCTCGGGATCGGGAAGACCGGCGGTGTACAGGTGCGACGCCACCATATCGTCATCAATTGCGGCGGGGTCAATCTTACCGGCAGCCGCATCGAAGGCGAGCTGACGGGCAGCGCGAGTGATCTCGGCACGGGCGCCATAGTTAACCGCGAGCGCCAAGGTCATACCGGTATGATCGGCGCACTCGGCAAGACCGCGCTCAAAGACATCACGGGTCTTCTTGGGCAATGCGGAAATATCACCCAAAAACACAACACGAACGTTTTCGCGCTTAAGCAGCGGCAGTTCATCAATAAATGTCTTGGCAAACAGATGCATCAGGACGTTAACTTCATGCTGCGGGCGATTCCAGTTTTCGGTAGAAAACGCATAGGCCGAAAGGACGTCGACGCCCAGGCGCACACATGCGGTAATAATCTCGCGCAAGGAGACGATACCGGCCTTGTGACCCTCGGTACGGGCGAGACCGCGCGCCGTTGCCCAACGGCCGTTGCCGTCCATGATGCACGAAATATGATGCGGAATCTTATTGAGGTCAAGGTCGGAAAAACCGACGCCCGCAGGGGCGTCGGCAAAGTACTCGACCAGTTTGTTCTCGTCGTATTGCACCTTAGATCTCCATGACCTCGGCTTCTTTTTCCTTCAGAAGCTCCTCGACCTTGACAACATACTCGTCGGTATGCTTCTGGACCTTGGCCTGCTCGCGACGGACATCGTCCTCGGTCAGCTCCTCATCACGCTCGAGCTTATTGTTAAAGTCGCGACGGATGTTACGAATGGAAACCTTAGCCTGCTCGGCGTACTCACGGCACTCCTTGACGAGCTCGCGACGACGCTCCTCGGTGGGAGCCGGGAACGGCAGACGCACGACGGTACCGTCGGAATTGGGAGTAATGCCCAGATCGGAAGCGCTGATGGCCTTCACAATGGCGTTGACGAGCGCCTTGTCCCAGGGCTCGATGAGCAGCATGTGGGCCTCGGGAGTCTTAACGGCGGCAACTTGGGTGACCGGCGTGGGAACACCGTAGTAATCGACCGTGATATCGGACAAAATGTTGGCGTTGGCGCGGCCGGTGCGGACCTTGGAGAAGTTGTGCTTGAGGGACTCGAGCGACTTGTCCATGTGGGCGGTGATGTTCTCTGCCATGATTAATCCTCCTGATACACGAGCGTACCGACGGGCTCACCCGAAAGCGCGCACTTGACAGTGTCCTCGCCATCAATGTTGAGGACCAAAATAGGCATACGGTTGTCCTGGCACAGGGCCGTAGCCGTGGAATCCATAACCTGCAGGCCGCGAACGAGCACCTCATGATAGGTAATCTTGTCAAAACGGACAGCGTCGGCGCACTTGACGGGATCCTTATCGTAAATGCCGTCGACCTTGGTGGCCTTAATCAGAATCTCGGCACCGATCTCACAGGCGCGAAGAGCCGCGGCGGTGTCGGTCGTAAAGTACGGATTGCCCGAACCGGCGGCAAAAATGACAACGTTGCCCTTGGAAAGGTGGTTGATGGCGCGACGACGAATATAGGGCTCGCAAATCTCGTTCATCTGAATGGCACTCATCACGCGGCAGGGGACATCGTTGTGCTCGAAGGCATCCTGAAGCGCAAGCGCATTCATGACTGTTGCAAGCATGCCCATGTAATCGGCCTGAGCACGCTCCATGCCACCGGCAGCGCCGGCCATGCCGCGGAAAATATTGCCGCCGCCGACAACGACGCCGACCTCATGGCCAACGGCGAGCAACTCCTTGACCTGCTTGGCAAGGTGGTCGGTAACCTTGGGGTCGATGCCATAGTGGCCGTCGCCCATCAGTGCTTCGCCGGAAAGCTTAAGAAGCACGCGTTTATATCGGATGTCGGACAAAGCGATCCTCCTTTAATTAGACTCTCAATATGATATCAAAGGGTCTGCTCAGAGCCATGAAAAAGCAGGCTGTGAGTAAAACCCACAGCCTGCTCATTACCAGCTACAAGAGCTTATTTACTCGCCACGGACCAGACGGTCGAAGGCAACGACGGTAATGGTATCGCCGAGCTCCTTGGAGACCTGCTCAGCGTACTTCTTGATGGTGAGGGAGCTGTCCTTGATGAACTCCTGCTCGGTGAGCACGGACTGCTTGTAGAACTTCTCCAGACGGCCAACAGCCATCTTCTCCTGAATGGCCTCGGGCTTGCCGGACTCGGCAGCCTGAGCCATGTAGATCTGCTTCTCGTGCTCGACGATCTCGGCCGGAACCTGATCGCGGGTAGCGCAGATCGGGGCAACGGCGGCAACCTGAAGGGCAACGTCGTGAGCAAAGGTCTTGAAGGACTCAGCCTGAGCGGTCTCAGCCTTCTCAAAAGCGAACTCAACGAGAACGCCGATCTTACCACCCATGTGGATGTAAGAAGCGAGAGCGCCATTCTCGGCCTTGCGGGCGGCGAAGCGGGAGATCTTCATGTTCTCGCCCATGATGTGAATCATCTCGGTGAGCTCGGAGGAAACGGTCTCCTCGCCCATCGGCTTCTCGAGCAGAGCGTCAACATCAGCCGGCTCGGTGGTGGCGACAACCTCGGCGACCTTGGAAGCAAAGCCGGTGAACTTGGCGTTGGAGCCAACGAAGTCGGTCTCGCAGGAGAGCTCGAGCAGAGCGCCGGTCTTGCCATCCTCGGAGACGAACGCGGCGACAGCGCCCTCGTTGGTCTCGCGGCCAGCCTTCTTGGCAGCCTTGGCGAGGCCGTTCTTGCGCAGAACGTCAACAGCGGCGTCCATGTCGCCGTCAGCCTCGACGAGAGCCTTCTTGCACTCCATCATCGGGGAGTCGGTCATCTCGCGGAGCTGCTTGACCATAGCGGCGGTAATCTGGGCCATTGTGGTTCCTTTCAAAGAGATGAAAAAGACTTAAATAGGACTGATTTACTCGGCCTTGGGCTCAGCGGCCATCTCGGCCTCGGAAACCTGCTCCTTGCCAGAGCCGGCGAGGCAGGCGTCAGCCATGAGCTCGCACATAAGGGTGACAGCGGAGATGGCGTCATCGTTGCAGGGGATGCCGTACTCGACCTCGTCGGGATCGGAGTTGGTATCGATCAGAGCGACGACGGGGATGTTCAGGCGCTGGGCCTCCTTGATGGCGTTCTCCTCGCGCTTGGTGTCGATGACGAACAGAGCCTGGGGAAGACCCTTCATGTCGCGGGCGCCACCGAGGTTGGTCTGGAGCTTAGCGAGCTCCTTGCCGAGCACTGCCTGCTCCTTCTTGGGCAGCACTGCCATGCGGCCGTCCTCGACCATGGCCTCGAGCTCCTCCATGCGGTTGATGCGGGAGCGGATGGTGACGAAGTTGGTCAGCATACCGCCGAGCCAACGCTGGTTGATGTAAGGCATGTTGGCGCGCTCAGCGGCGTTCTTGACGGCCTCCTGAGCCTGCTTCTTGGTGCCGACGAACAGCACGTTGCCGCCCTTGGCAACGTTCTTGACGAAGGTGTAGGCCTGGTCGGCGTCAAGGATGGTCTGCTTGAGGTCGAGAATGTAGATGCCGTTGCGCTCACCGAAGATGAACGGCTTCATCTTGGGGTTCCAGCGACGAGTCTGGTGACCGAAGTGGCAGCCGGCCTCGAGCAGGGTGCGGATATTAATCTTGGTAGCCATGTTAAACCTCCTGTGGTTTGCCTCCGCGCGGGGTCATCCTCCAAAACCAACCCGGACATGTGCTACCAAAGCCCGGGCACCACGGTATGAAGTAGCCGCGCGTGCGTGATAAAAACCTGTTGCCGTGAAGCAACCCGATGAATGATAGCAGAATTGCCTCTTCCTGCCAACCCGCAATCAAAACCACACACCTCAATGTGCGTCGACGCCCCCGTCCGCGAAAGGTTACTCGCCACGGGGATGAGCCTGAGCAACGGCACGCTTAAGCCGATCGAGCGTAAGATGCGTGTAGATTTGAGTCGTGGACAGGCTCGCGTGACCCAGCAGTTCTTGAACCGAGCGCAGGTCCGCGCCACCCTCGAGCAGATCGGTCGCAAAGGTGTGGCGCATCGCATGCGGGGCAATGTCGGCAGGGATGCCGGCGAGCGTCGCCAGCATATGGAACCGTCGTCTGAGCATAGCGGCACTCATGCGATTGCCGCGCGCAGAAATAAAAAGCGGGTGCAGACCGGCTGCGGCGTCGCGGCGCTTTGCCTGGACGAGCAACTCCGGCCTCCCCTGCTCGACATAGCATCGAGCCGCCTCGAGCGCCCGACGGTACAGAGGCACGATACGCTCCTTGCTGCCTTTGCCCCAAAGGCGAACCACACGCTCCGACCAAGCGATGGATTCAACGTTAAGCGCGGCAAGCTCCGAGATGCGAGCACCCGAGGCATAGAGCAGCTCGAGCATCGCCGCATCGCGCAGTCCCGCGGACGTCGAGGTATCAGGTGTCTTGAGCAGCGCCTCGACCTGCTGGGTCGTAAGGACGCCCGGCAGGTCGCGCGGCAGCTTGGGCGACGCGATCGCCGAGACTGCATCGCCCTCGACAATCCCCTCGGCAGCCATCCAACGATACAGCGACCGGATGGCCGACAGATGCGCCGAAAGGGTGCGAGGGGCCACCTGGCCACGCGAGAGCTCGGCCAAATATGAGCGAACGGTGCGCACGTCGGCGACACGAGCGTCGGTACCCGTCCGCTCGCACCAGGCAGCAAAGCGCTCCAGCCGCGAGGCGTAGGCCGTCACCGTATTGGGAGACAGCCCCTCGACACGCGCGATATAAGCGATAAACGAGTCGACGGTATCGTAAAGGTCAAAGGCTATGACCGTTCGCCCCCAAACAGGTCGGAGCGCGTTGCCAGGTAAGCGTCAAGGGCTTCGATCGCGCGGTCAGCGTAGGCCTGGTAGCGATCGCGCTTGCTGCGGCGCTTGCCGTCCTCGAGCGGCGGCACCAAGCCAAAGTTGACGTGCATGGGCTGATAGCCTACCGTCGCCGGATCGGTCGCATAGCCCACGAGCGCGCCCAGGGCGCCAACGCGCGGCAGCTCAACAGGCTCCGCCTCGATTGCCTCGGCATAGGTGTTGAGCGCAGCGAGCAGACCGGTCGCCACGGCCTCCATATAGCCTTCGGTGCCGGTGATCTGGCCGGCAAGGCGCACGCTCGTACCGGGCACGGCAAAGGTACCATCGAGCACATGCGGGGCATCGACAAAGGTGTTGCGGTGCATGACGCCAAAACGGAAGAATTCGGCATTCTCCAGTCCGGGAACCATATGGAAGACGCGCTTCTGCTCGCCGAAAGTCAGGTTGGTCTGGAAGCCCACCAGGTTATAGGCGGTCTTCTCCTTGTTCTCGGCGCGCAGCTGAATCGCCGCCCAGGGTCGACGTCCGGTACGCGGGTCGGTCAGGCCGACGGGCTTCATGGCGCCAAAGCGAATGGCATCCTTGCCGGTGCGGGCGACCTCCTCGGCAGGCTGGCAGGCCTGGAACAGGTCGCCACCCTCAAAGTCCTTGAGTACCACGCGATCGGCGGTGGTGAGCGCCTCGATAAAGGCCTCGTACTCCTCCTTATTGAGCGGAGCATTGAGATAGTCGCCGCTCCCCTGCTCCTCGTAGCGCGACTGCGAGAACAGCACGT
>ERZ1034939.133-NODE-133-length-53094-cov-25.454081_pt1 | contig 53094 bp, 44 predicted proteins | sample MGYA00520626_ERZ1034939 | MGnify/ENA primary metagenome ERZ1034939 (study PRJEB33766, sample SAMN09781751) | gut metagenome | biome: gut microbiome | host: Homo sapiens | place: Madagascar | study: EMG produced TPA metagenomics assembly of the PRJNA485056 data...
ATATAATGTATATATATAATAAGGTGTGCACCTCATGTTTCTCTTTCTTGTATAGAAACATGTAGTGCACACCCATTTCTTTTTATTTCTCCTTAAAATAGCTTCCTTCCGGCATTGCGCGGTCAGAAGCCATGCACATATTGAAGCGTTCTCTTGATTTTCTTTCGCGTCTGAACATCTCTTCTGTGCCTTTTGCGTCCTCGCAGAACGATAGATGATTGTCTATGCCCATGTCGGCAGCCATGCCTTCAACGTCAAGGTTGTCGGTACCTATAAAGGTAAAGGTCCAGCCTTGCTTCTTAAGCTTGTCTATAAGGTTCTTTATCATCTTGAGATTATACTCCTCGCTACAGTTCTCCTCGCCATCCGTGATAATGGTCACCAGCACCGAATCCTCGTCGGTTGTCTGCGCGTTTATCTTTGCTATGCCCATTCCAATAGCGTCGTACAGAGGTGTTGCACCGCCCGGATTATATTCGTCGCGTCCAAGTTTGTGAGCCATATCGGCTGTAACGTTGTTGTATATCAGGCGTTTGTGCGAACTGTCAAACGTTATCAGCGTAACGTGCTGCTCAAGTTCCTTGTGTGTCATTTGCATCTTGCCGATTGTCTCAAGTGTCTCGTTGATGCCCATCAGAGCCTGCTTCTGGATTATTGCCATGCTGCCACTCTCGTCTACTACCAATAGATTAAATACTCGTTTCATAATTCTTGTGTGTTTTAAAAGTTCTACTTATATCCCTTAAAAGAAATATGATGCAGAAAAATTAAGTTGTCCACACAAAAAAAAGAGATTTTATCTGTTATTCGTATTTCTTGTGGAATATCAGCAAGCATATTGCGCCTGCCAAAGCCATTGGCACACCTATAAGTGCCGGATAGTTGTAGCCCAATCCTATTGATACTGGTAAGCCTCCAAGGAATGCTCCAAGGGCGTTGCCAAGGTTGAAGGCTGCCTGTATACAGCAACCTCCAAGCATCTCGCCTCCTTCACTATGCTTTACTATAAGATATTGCTCTGGCGAGCCTATACCGAAGAGGCAAGCGCATATGCCAAACATCAGTATGGCTGATATATATCCGTTTGACGACAAAAAGAATGTTGCCAACAATGCAAGTGCCGCTATCAACTGCAAGTAGAATGTGAAACGTCCTGGCTGAATGCGGTCGGCTACAAACGCACTTACCTGGTTGCCCACAACCATACCTAGTCCTGCAAGAATCATAAGTAGCGATATGCTTGCAGCACTGAATCCTCCATTCACCTGCAATAATGGCGATATGTAGCTAAACCAGCACAGTATGCCTCCGTTGCCAAGGAACGTGGCGGCTATAATAAGCCATGGGGCAGGGCTGCGCATAAATCTGAATTGTGCCTTCATGCCGTTGTTGGGCAATGCCTCTACATCTGGCACCCAGCGGTATATCATATATAATGTAACGAGAGCCATCACGGTAGACATGGCAAATGGCATGCGCCATGAGATGATATGGCTTAGGAATGTTCCCAGCGGAACTCCTATAAGATTGGCAAAGGGCATGCCGGCACACATCATGGCTACTGCTTTGGTGCCCTTGCCTTTATCGGCTATCTTTACTGCCACTATTGCGCCCGTACCAAAGAAGGCTCCGTGGGGCAGACCTTGCACAAAACGGGCGCATAGCAACAAACCGTAGCTTGGAGATATTGTGGCAATAGCTGAGCCTAAAACTATGAGCGACGAAAGAAACAGCAGTATGTTTCTTGGACGATACTTGTGCATGAATATCAGCGAGAATGCACCGGCGCACACGCCTAAGGCATAAATCGAAATAAGATGTCCGGCTTGTGGTATCGATACTCCCATGTTGTGTGCCACATCCGTCAATATTCCTTCAATTATAAACTCGGCTATGCCAAGGGTGAAGGTGCCCAAGGCAAGGGCGAATAGTCCTTTCTTCATAAATCTATGTCTTTTTATGATGCAAAGTTAATCAATTAATTTTTATACATTATATGTATAAGTGTAGTTCTTACACGTTATATGCGTTTAATGATTTAAAATAAGTAGACTTCTGGTTAAAGAAAATAAAATATTGAAATATTTACAAATTTGTTTTGTTCATATAAATATCTTTTGTATCTTTGCATTGTGAATAAGAAAAACAGGTAAATGTAATAAAGAAAAATAAGAAATGAACAACAAAGAAGCAATAGCACGACTTACTGAGCATGGCATAAAGCCATCTGTACAACGCATAGCTATAATGCACTACCTGCTCACACACTTCACCCATCCAACGGTGGATGATGTTTATCGCGGACTTTGTTCCAAGATACCCACGCTCAGTCGAACTACGGTTTACAATACGTTGCGCATGTTTTCCGAGAACAACGCGGCACAGATGATTACCATAGACGACCATCGGGTGTGCTACGATGGAAACATCAACGCACATGCTCATTTCTATTGCAATCGCTGCCGACGTGTATACGACATCTTCGACGAGGTTTCTCCTCTGTTGTCGTGCAAGGAGATAGGCGGACATCAGGTTAGCGACGTGCAACTCTACTATAAAGGCATTTGCAAAGAGTGTCTTGAAAAGGATAATCAGAATATGGAGGAATGCTCAAGCCAAATTAGCTAACCTCCTGACAAACAATAACATTATACAATAACTTAAAAAACAATAACATTATGAAGAAGAAGTTTATTTGCACAGTATGTGGTTATATTTATGAAGGTACAGAGGCTCCTGAGAAGTGCCCAGTTTGCAAGGCTCCTGCAAGCAAGTTTAAGGAACTTGACGACCCAACAGAAGGTCCTGCCTTCGCTACAGTACACACTCTTGGCGCTGCTCGTAAGGAAGAAGCCAATGCCGAGATGATTAAGGATCTTGAGACTCACTTCAATGGTGAGTGTGGCGAGGTTGGTATGTATCTTGCAATGAGCCGTCAGGCCGATCGCGAGGGATATCCAGAGATTGCTGAGGCTTTCAAGCGCTATGCTTTCGAGGAGGCAGAACACGCAAGCAAGTTTGCTGAGCTCCTTGGCGATGTATTAAAGGATACAAAGAGCAACCTTGAGGCTCGTATCGCTGCCGAGCGTGGCGCTTGCGAGGATAAGTTCCGCATTGCTAAGAACGCTAAGGCTGCTGGCATGGACGCTACACACGATACCGTTCATGAGATGGCTAAGGACGAGGCTCGCCACTGCGCTGGCTTCATGGGCTTGTACAAGCGTTACTTCGGTAAGTAAATGATACTTTAAAAGGTATATATAACTGGTTGGGGAGACAGACTTTAAATTGAAGTTTGCCTCCCTTTTTTTGTTTTCCAAGGTTTTATCATGCTTAATTTTTATTAACTACTTACATAAATCGCTCATACTAACAAAATTTTTGTAACTTTGCATTCTATATGTATCTTGTAGCAGAATTAAAACAAGTTTATATAATTAATTAAATGAAACAGTACAAATTAGTGAACAATGTGCTTGGCTGGCTTACCTTCTTGGTTGCAGCCTTCGTGTATTGTTCGACAATTGAACCGACAGCCAGCTTTTGGGACTGTCCTGAATTCATTACTACCGGCTATAAGCTGGAAGTAGGTCATCCGCCTGGAGCGCCATTTTTTATGCTCACGGCCAATCTATTCTCTCAGTTTGCTAGCGATCCGTCTCAGGTAGCTCGCATGGTTAACACAATGAGTGCGTTGCTTAGTGCTACCACCATTCTGTTCTTGTTCTGGAGCATAACGCACCTCGCACGCAAGCTCATTGTTAAGGATTGGAACGAGATGACCACCGGCAAGATGATTGCTATACAGGCTTCTGGCTTGGTAGGCGCACTTATCTATACCTTCTCCGACACCTTCTGGTTCTCGGCTGTAGAAGGCGAGGTTTATGCCTATTCATCGGCATTCACAGCCATTGTATTCTGGCTTATCCTTAAGTGGGAAGACCATGCCGACGAGCCTCACAGCGACCGTTGGCTTGTGCTTATTGCCTATATGACCGGTCTTTCTATAGGTGTTCACCTTCTCAACTTGCTTTGTATTCCGGCTATAGTGCTTGTTTATTGCTATCGCCGCTATCCACACATTGAGCTTAAGGGTTCGCTCTTGGCATTGGTTGGTTCTTTTGTCATCGTTGCAGGCGTTCTCTATGGTGTAGTACCTGGAATCATTACTGTAGCCGGATGGTTTGAACTGCTGTTTGTCAATCAGTTAGGTTGTCCGTTCAATACTGGCGAGATTATCTATATCATTCTGCTTGTAGCCATCGTTATATGGGCTATTTACGAGTCGTATGTCGATCGCAACTTCAAGCGTCAGAACATCTCGTTCACTCTCTCGGTAGGTATGCTTGGCATTCCTTTCCGTGGAACAGAGTGGGGTGCTGCTATCATTGGCATCATCATCCTTGTGGCTATCTATTTTGGCTTAAGCTATCGCCGCAAGGTAGAGAAGCAGCTTGTGCCGGTCATTTCGGCCCGCTTCAAGAATACAGCCCTCTTGTGTATGCTTATGCTTATGATTGGCTATTCAAGCTATGCGGTTATCGTTATCCGTTCGGCAGCCAACCCGCCTATGGATCAGAATTCGCCCGAGGACGTCTTCACCCTTGGTTCATATCTTAGCCGCGACCAGTATGGCGACTCGCCTTTGGTTTACGGTCAGGCATACACATCGCAGGTGGCTTTCGATGTCGATGGCAACATGTGCATTCCTAAGCGTAAGGAAGGCGCTCCTATATGGCAGCGCAAGGAGAAGGCTTCGCAAGACGAGAAGGATTCTTACTTCGTGGTTTCTCACAAGGACAAACTGGTATATGCTCAGAATATGCTGTTCCCACGTATGCACTCTTCGGCTCACGCACAGGCATATGAGAGTTGGCTTGGAGGTGTTCAGGGCAACGAGGTACCTTACGACCGTTGCGGCGAGATGGTTACTGTCAAGATGCCTTCACAGTGGGACAACATACGTTTCTTCCTTTCTTACCAATGCAACTTCATGTATTGGCGCTACTTTATGTGGAACTTCGCCGGACGCCAAAACGATATGCAGGGCAATGGCGAGCCTGAGCATGGCAACTGGATAACCGGTATCTCGTTTATCGACAACTGGATGCTGGGCGACCAAAGCAAGATGCCTCAGGAACTTAAGGACAACAAGGGACACAACGTGTTCTATTGCTTGCCGCTTTTGCTTGGTCTCATCGGACTCTTCTGGCAGGCTTGGCGCGGACAACGTGGCATACGCCAGTTCTGGGTGGTGTTCTTCCTGTTCTTTATGACGGGTCTTGCCATCGTGCTATACCTTAATCAGACTCCGCAGCAGCCACGTGAGCGCGACTACGCTTATGCCGGTTCGTTCTACGCATACGCTATCTGGTGCGGTTTGGGTGTGCTTGCTATCTACGATATGCTTAAGAAGCGCGTCAAGGGCAACGAGGTTGCACTTGCAGGTATTGTAGGTGTTGTGTGCCTGCTTGTACCTATTCAGATGGCATCGCAGACATGGGACGACCACGACCGTAGCGGACGTTATACATGTCGCGACTTTGGTCAGAACTACCTGATGACTCTTCAGGACAAGGGCAATCCTATAATCTTCACCAATGGCGATAACGATACCTTCCCGCTCTGGTACAATCAGGAGACTGAGGGTGTGCGTACCGACGCTCGTGTATGCAACCTTTCTTACCTGCAGACCGACTGGTACATCGACCAGATGAAGCGTCCTGCCTACGATTCACCTTCGGTTCCTATCTCATGGCCACGTCTCGACTTCTGCTCTGGTACTAACGATTATGTCCAGGTAGACCCGTCTCTCAAGCAGCAGGTACTCGATTTCTATGCTAAGCATCCTGCTGAAGCTAAGGCTCAGCTTGGCGACAATCCGTTCGAGCTCAAGAATGTGCTTAAGTATTGGGTACGCTCTAAGGATGACGAAACACATGTTATACCTACCGACACTCTGTATCTCACCATCGATAAGGAAGCTGTTAAGAAGAGTGGTATGCTTATGGCAAGCGACACAATACCCGACCATATGATTATCTCGCTCGCTGGCAAGCGTGCCCTTTACAAGAACGACCTCATGATGCTCGAGATGCTTGCTCAATGCAATTGGACTCGTCCTCTGTATGTGGCTACAACCGTAGGTTCTGAAAACTATATGAACCTTGGCGACAACTTCGTTCAGGAGGGTCTGGCCTACCGCATCACTCCGTTCACAACCAACAAGAATGGAGCCAAGAACTTTGATACGGAGAAGACATATAACAATGTAATGAACCGTTATAAGTTTGGTGGACTCGAAACTCCGGGCCTATATCTCGACGAGACAGTTATGCGTATGTGCTTCACCCATCGTCATCTCTTTGCCCAGCTTGCTTTGCAACTTATCCAGGAAGGCAAGAACGATAAGGCTCTTAAGGCTTTGCGCAAGTGCGAGAAGGTGCTGCCCAACTATAATGTGCCTTACACATTCATGTCTGGCTCTGCCGATATTGCCCGCGCTTATGCTATGTTGGGCAAGAAAGCCGATGCTAAGCGTGTGCTGGTGCAGGTCTGGGACAATGCCAAGGGATATGCCGACTATTATGTTCAGCTTACTGGCCCGCGTTTCGACCTTTGCCAGAACGACCTCATGCGCCAGCTCTACATCATGCAGAGCATAGCAGACATTATGCAGCTTGCTGACACAAAGCAGGCTGAAAAGTGGTCTGGCGTGGCCAATGCAATATATAGAATGTATCAAGCAAAAGGCGGACAGCCGTTCGAAGAAAGATGATAATTGAACAACCCGCTATGTGGTTGCGATGGTTATTTCCAAGCGCAACCTGGAGAATGGATCATACAGAGCGCTCGGTATACATTACATTTGACGATGGACCTATACCCGAGTCTACTCCTTTCATTCTCCAAACACTGGCGGAGTTTGGTGTTCGTGCCACGTTCTTTATGGTGGGCGACAATGTGCGCAAGTATCCCGAGCTGTATAAGCAGATAGTTGCAGCCGGTCATCAAGTAGGTAATCATACCTATCACCACCTTGGCGGATTCAAACATCTTGCTAAGACGTATATTGATGATGTGGAACGGGCCAACGACCTTATAGGCTCGCACCTGTTTCGACCGCCTCATGGATGTATGACACATACAGAGTTTCTTTGGCTTAAGCGTAAGTATCGCATCGTGATGTGGGATCTTGTGACACGCGACTATTCCAAGTGGCTCACCGCCGACGAGGTTTACGACAATGTGCGCAAGTATGCACGCAACGGTTCAATCATTACTTTTCACGATTCGCTAAGGAGTATAGGCAAACTCCGTACGGCACTTCCACGTTCGTTGAAATGGCTCAAGGACCAGGGCTTTGAGTTTAAGACATTCGAATAAGAGTGTGCCAAAACAAGAATGTACAGATAACCAGTAATTGTCTTCGTATGGATAAGAAACAATTATCTCTAAAAATAAAAGCCGAGGCTAAGAACCTCGGCTTTTTTGCATGTGGCATAGCTAAAGCCAATGCCGTTGACCCAGATGTTGTGGCTTCGTACAAGAAGTGGATAGGCCAGGGTGGGCATGCCACTATGGCATATCTCGAGAACTATCCCGACAAGCGTTTTGATCCACGCTTGCTTATGGATGGCCTGCAGAGCATAGTGTCGGTGGCGCTGAACTATGCGCCTGCCAATACCTTGCCGCAGGGTGAACCACAGTTTGCTGCTTACGCTCTTGGCAAAGACTATCACGATGTAGTTAAGGGCAAGTTGCGTCAGTTGGCCGAGACACTTGGCTTCGACGTGTATCGTGCCTTCTGCGACTCGGCTCCAGTACTTGAGCGTTATTGGGCTGTTAAGGCAGGTCTGGGTTGGACAGGTCGCAACCATCAGCTCATTATCCCACATGCCGGTAGCATGTTCTTCCTTGGCGAGCTGTTTTTGCCTATAGAACTCTGCTATGACGAGCCAATGCCATCGCGTTGTGGCAAATGTCATGCGTGTGTGGATGCGTGCCCTACCCATGCTTTATCTTTTGTTGACAACACAGCCAAGACTCAGTTCGACGCCCGCAACTGTCTTAGTTATCAAACTATCGAGAATCGTGGCGACATCCCTTCCGACCTATCCGACAAGATGGGCGATACTATCTACGGTTGCGACCGTTGTCAAACGGCCTGTCCATGGAATCGCTTCTCCCAACCCACCGACATTCCCGAGCTACAGCCTACTGACGAACTCCTCAACATGAAGCGAGAGGATTGGCTCTTGCTTACCGAAGAAGACTACCGCCGACTGTTTAAAGGTAGCGCCGTTAAAAGGGCAAAATACTCGGGTCTGATGAGGAACATTCACGAGGCACTCGACTAAGCCCTCGACCGCTTCCTAATCTCCTCTCCAAGCATTATATATTACTTGCCATTTTAATATAATATAAATGGGCAAGTAATATAATATAAATGGGCAAGTAATATAATATAAATGGCAAGAGAATATATATTACTTGAGGATTACTATTTTTACGTGATATTCTTATTAAAAAAGTTTGTATTATCAATGATTATTCGTATCTTTACAGCACGAGAACCCGCCAAGCCTCTCAACGATGCTCAAATGTGCGGGTCGTTTTTGTTTTATGGGTATATGGCAACAAGAATTCTGTTTATAAAAACATATAAGGATTATTCCTACTTTTAAAATACATAAACCCCGACTGATTTTAAGCGAAGAACCTAAAATCAGTCGGGTTTATTTTTTGCGTTTGATGAAACAGGTTAACAAAACCTTCAATGTCCGCAGATATTCCTTTTGCTTGAGCGAGATTCTGATTTTATATATAAGTATGCGTTCATATTTATCTTTATATATGAGCGGCAATCTGTAGGAGGATATGGCATCCTTGCCATATCCACTCTGTCATGATTGTTCAACCGATTTATTGGGTATGGCATGGATGCAATACCCTCCTACTATATATAAAGATTATTCAGAACTGTTACTTAGGACCTCTATACGAGGTAAAGTGTTTGGTATTGTTAATTTAAAGGTTAGTATTATTTAAAATTTTAGACTTCTCTTGCGTTGAATATTATGCTATATTATCTTCTTGTATTTGTAAAATATAATTTAGTGGCTTTTTATTACTAATTAATGCGCCATTTATTATTTTGGGGTTGGAACGTGCTCGTAATCTTGAGCAAAAAACTTACAAATTGATATTTGACTGTTTGAAATAAAATCGTTATATTTGCAATACATTATTAAATGAATGCATATGGCATATTATTTAATGGCAAGTAATCACCTATACAGGATAAGACTGTATGTGTAGATAAGTAACATAACAATTAAAAAAATTAATATGGAAAGAAAAGACAAAGGCTATGCTTCAATAGATGATATTTATGCTAATCCATTTATGAAGATGCTCATTCAAGTAGCAGCAAATATCGTATTAACTAAAAAATCGATTAATAGTACATTTACAGAAGGCGAAAAAAGTATTCTTGAACTATATCAATCAGTGCGGAATATAATGTCTTGCGTCAACGATATAAGAATGGCAATAGTTTTTTCTAAACATTTTGACAAGCAGTATTTGAGTAAAAATGAGGTTAATGAGGAACAATACATGATATACCATTATGATACAATTATTCATAAATTATCTACAATTAAAGACTTAGAATTTAAAATAGTTGCTCAAATATATAACCTTACTACAAATAAATTCGGAAATTGTTCCTGGAATACTATTGACAAAAATAGAGAAAGAATTAATAACGAAAAACTTTTCTCATTTTTTGAAAATGAATTATATAAAGAGTTCATATTTTATTTCGATAAAAAAAGAAACAAATCTACGCATGAAGGTGAAATTTCAATATCTGAATTCAATGATGTATCGGGAGAATTATGGTTAAGAGATATTAGCAAGAATTCTTTATATAATAATATTCCCGGTAGTAGTTATGCTAATAGTTATTATGTTTCACAACTCATAAACAAAGATCGAAAAAAGATGGTGCGAAAAATGGAACAAATGTATCAATCTTGTTTAAACCTCATATATATATTCTTCAATAGCTTATTTGAAGATTTAAGTAACGTTTTCACTCTTGATGTTAAAAAGAACTATTCGAAAACCATTGCCGCTGTTTTCAAAGATTTATGATTGTACCAAGGAAATATTATATAATAACACACTAAACATACTTTGATTATTCGCAATATAATCGATAAACATAGCGATTAATTAAACGTCTCTATTTAGTGTAATTTAATATTCTAAAGTGTTTGAATTCAGTGATAAATTGCTAACTTTGCAAATTAATTTAATATACATATATAATGTGTGTTAGTGTATAAACTAATGCGTATTAAAAATTAATATACTTAAATCCTCTACTATGGACATAAGAGAATTTGCACAAGAATTTCAAGATAACGTTGATACTGCCTCAGAGATGGGCAATAACGATTATGACACAGAACTTGCAAGTGCAATACTAGAATATCTTGAAGATAATGGCGAAGTAAATAATCCTGAAATATGTACATTTCAGAAGACTCGTACAAGAATAACTGCTTATGACTACAATGTAGAAGCAGAATCTTTGGACTTGTTCTATCTTGTTAAGGCTGAAACATTACTTGGTAAAGTAAATAATAGCAAGGTACAGCAAGGATTCAATTATCTTATGTCTTTTTATCGAGAGGCAATGAATGGTACTCTGCTTAAATCGGTTAATATAGAGAATACTGATGAAGTCGCAGAGGTTGCTAAACTTGTTCAAAGTACAAAGGGAGCTATCAATCAATTACGTATTTATGTAATCACTAATGGTTTGACAGATCCTTCATGTGTGCCGGCATCTGTCGAGTCTGAATATAATGATTTTATCATTGAATATAATGTTTGGGATATGCAGCGTGTCTATCAACAACATAATATTCGTGCAGGCAAAGAAAAGGTTGAAATTGATTTTCAAGCTGAATACAACACGGAACTTCAGTGCTTGAAGATGAGTGAGGAAAACCCATTTGTTGATGCTTATATGGCAATTATACCAGGTGTGACATTGGCAAAAATATATAAGAAATATCAGCAAATCTTGCTTGAAAAGAATGTGCGTACCTTCTTGCAGTTTAAGGGCAAGGTAAACAAGGGTATACGTAAAACATTACGTGAGGAGCCTGATATGTTCTTCTCTTATAACAATGGAATATCCACTACGGCAAGTGAAATAGACGTAAAGGAGGAAGATGGTTCGCTATACATTACACGTCTTTATGATTGGCAGATTGTGAATGGTGGTCAGACAACTGCTTCTATAGCAGCTTCAATGAGTGATCGTGAGGTTGACTTGTCTAAGGTCTTTGTTCCAATGAAGGTTAGCGTAATACGTGATGCGGAAAATGGCGAAGCAATAGTTAAGGCTATATCTACTACAGCTAATAGTCAGACTTCTATTAAGAATTCAGACTTCTCTGCTAATGAGCCGTATCTGATTGACTTGGAGAAATTCAGTCGCTCAGAGTGGGTGCCAAATGGTAAGGATAGACCTATCTGTAAATGGTATTTTGAGCGAACTCGTGGTCAGTATCTTGATCAATTAGCTCAACTTAGCGGTTTTAATGAGAAGTCGTTTAAGATTGAATATCCTAAGAGTCAGAAGATTACCAAAACAGATATTGCCAAGTATGAGGCATCGTGGAATCTTCAGCCTTATAATGTATGCCGTGGAGCTGAGAAAAACTATTCTCTATTTGTGGCAGACATTAAAAGAGAACGCCCCCTTGTTACGGCTAATTACTTTAAACATATAATTGCAAGAGGTATTCTCTTTAATACAATAGACTCTATTGTAAAGTCTAAGAAACTTGGAGGATATAAGGCAAATATGAACACTTACTTGATGGCAGCCATATCATTCCTTTCTAATAAGAGTCTTGATTTGACTTATATCTGGGAGAATCAGCGAGTTCAACAAGATGTAATAGATAAGATAGAGGAATTAATCCCTGTTGTATGGAACCATTTAGTTGGTAGTACTTCAACAGGAAGTCAATCATCTAATGTTGGTGAATGGAGTAAGAAGCCTGAATGTTGGAACCGCTTGATGAAGACGAAGCTTGTTGAATATGATAAGTTTGGTGAAGGTCTAATGCAGGCAGAAACAAATGATGATGGTACATACTTAAATGATGCACAGCAAAGTCGCATTCAAGAGGCCGAATCAATTGAGGCAAACTATTGGTTTGGACTAGCCAACTGGGCAAAATCAAGAGATTTGCTCAATCCGTTAGAGCGTAAGGCAGCATTCAATTTCGGCACTATGCGTTCGCGTAATAGGCCATTTAAAACATTAAAACAGGCTCTGTTTGCTTTGAAAATAGCAGAAAAAGCAGATGAACTTGGGTATCAAGGGTAAGTAAATAATAAGATAATTAACAATAAATATTCTATAGAAGGGAAATAGAAAACCATGTCAAAGCGTAAATATAGTGTTCTTGATTTATTCTGTGGAGCAGGAGGCTTGTCAAGAGGATTTATAGATGCAGGATTCTCTGTAAAATTAGGAGTTGATTTTGATGAGATGGCACTTAAAACATTTGCTAAAAATCATGAAGGAGCTACAGCAATGAAATTAGACCTTTTTGATTTGAGTAATGTAGACAAAATCAAAGAATTTTTCAAGGAAAATAATTATGCTCTTGACGTTCTTGTTGGTGGACCTCCTTGTCAGGGATTTTCTCTTGCAGGACCACGTCAAATTGATGATTCAAGAAATGTGCTTTATCGTGCAATGGTAAAAACTGCACGTGAACTTAAACCAAAGGTTGTTGTTCTTGAGAATGTTCCAGGAATGGTACAACTACATGGAGGTCTTGTTAAAGATAAGATAATTAATGACTTTACAGAATTAGGTTATCGAATGGGGGAACCAAGAATTCTATACGCTCCAGATTATGGAATTCCTCAGATAAGAAAGCGTGTAGTTTTTGTAGGTTTACTCCATTCACAATCGGAATATAAATATCCAGAACCAATCTTAACTCCGGAAAATTACATCTCATGTGAACAGGCAATAGGAGATTTACCCGCGCTAATTGATATTGTTGGTGATAAAGTCCAAGATTATCCGATGGAAGCACAAACAGATTATCAAAAATTAATGCGGAACAATTCGGACAAGATATATAATCATGAGGGAACCATTCATGACCCTAAAACTAAGAAGTTCATAGCAATGGTACCAGAGGGGAAGAATTATAGATCATTACCTCCGGAATATGCTGGTATTTATAAATATCACGAAGCATTAACAAGATATCATAGCCAGAAACCTTCACCAACAATAAATACTGGTCACAGGTCTCATTTCCATTATAAGTGGAATAGAATACCTACTGTGAGAGAAAGTGCTCGATTGCAATCGTTTACTGATGATTTTATTTTTTATGGCAATAAGACACAGCAATATAGACAAGTTGGTAATGCTGTTCCTCCATTATTAGGAAAGGTTATTGCTTCAGAAATAAAGAAATGGTTAGATAATGAAACTGAATAAGAAACATAAAATAAAGATGTTAGACCTCTTCGCTGGATGTGGAGGTCTAACAGATGGTTTCATGCAAACTGGTTTATTTGAAGACATTGCAGCTGTAGAATGGAAGGAAGCACAGGTTAAAACATTACGAAACCGTCTTGCAAAGAAGTGGAACGAGAAGAATGCAGAAGAAAGAGTATTGCATTTTGATATACAAAGAGAAGACGAATTGTTTGGTGGATGGGAAAATGATCCTGATTATAAATCAAGTAAAGGATTAGATTTCTATGTTAATCAAGCAAATGGAATAGATATTATAATTGGTGGACCACCTTGTCAGGCTTATTCTGTTGCAGGTCGTGTGCGTGACGAGAATGGTATGGCTGATGATTACCGAAACTTCTTGTTTGAACATTATCTTGCTATTGTTGACAGATATCAGCCAGACTTATTTATATTTGAAAATGTTCCAGGTATATTAAGTGCAGCTCCTCATGGAAAGAAGGTGTCTGAAATAATACCAAAAGAATTTTTAAAAAAAGGATATGAGATTACAACAAATCTTAAAGGTGCTATAGTTAATGCTGCAAATTACAATGTTGCACAGAATAGAAAACGTGTAATATTAGTTGGTGTAAGAAGAAAATCATTTGAAAAAACCGATATACAAAAAATGCTTGATGATTTTTATCAGACGATTTTACCTTCGCATAGGTGCAAAAGAACCTTAACGGTAAAGGATGTAATAGGTAAGATGCCCTCGTTAACACCGTATTGGGATCAAGAACACCACTTGAAGAAGATTTCTCATAGTACTCCTATTTGTGGGGTAACATGGCATGTTCCTAGATATAATAATCTTCGTGATATGGATACATTTAAGCTTCTTGCTGAAGATCTTGAATCAGGAAGAAATGAGTATGATAGTAAAAAAATAGCAGAGTTATATGAAAAGAAAATAGGTTCAAAGTCTCCTATACATAGATATCATGTTTTGAATCCAAATGAACCGAGTACAACAATAATAGCTCATTTGCATAAAGATGGTAATAGATTTATTCATTATGATTCGAAACAGGCGAGAACAATTACTCCAAGAGAGGCTGGCTTATTACAAAGTTTTGATATGGATTTTGAATTTATAGGCACGAGAGGGAATGTCTATGAAATGATTGGTAATGCCGTACCTCCACAATTGGCGAAAGCTCTAGCTGAGTCTGTTGTGGAATTGTTAGTAAAATATAAATCGGACAAATATGCCTAAATATCTTTTCAGTAATGATCAACGTATTTCTGAATTGACAAGTAGAGTACAATGGGTGGCAAAGTATATATCGGAAGGGAATAATTTGAAGGATATTCCCGGAAAATCTGATAACAATAATGCTGCGACACTTGAATACTATTATAACCTATACCCCAATACAGAAAATACAAAAGTTGCGATAACATCTCCAAAAGATGTTATTCGTAACTTTGTGCTTAAATTTCAATTCCCTAATACTAGAACAATAGAATCTTTTCACAATAACATTGAGGAGAAGGTCTTTTTGGCTCCGTTTCGTATGGTAGCTAAAATACTAGTTGAATTGTCAAAAGCATTAAACTTAAAAACTTCGTATATGAAATTAAACGAAGTTCTATATTATGTCTTTTCTGACGAGCATGTTTGTAAAAACCCTACTGTTAATTGTACAAGACTTGCGAATAAGATTCTATCAGATCGTAGTTTAGCAATAGATCATTCATCTGACATTTTTGCTCTCCTTGAATGGAAACAATGTGAAAGACAAATTCGAGAAATGATGATGGTCTTCAATAATTGTTGTGAAAGTATTAAGGTTTCAAAAGGGACAGTTATTTACAATTATTCCGAAAGTGATGAAGATTTCATTAATAAACTGATTAATTACCATTACTTTTGGTTTCCGAAAAATAGTGAAGATTTTGAATTGTCGAATAAAGAATATATTAGTTATATGAACATGGCAGATACCCCATATACAGTTGTTGATTTCAATAAAGAACAAAACAACAACAATGAAATAAAGAATGTTGAAGGTTCTCTTCAACAAATATTTTACGGTGCCCCTGGCACTGGCAAGAGTCACACTATCAAGGAACAGACAAAGGGTGAGGATGTTGTTCGCACTACATTTCATCCTGACTCTGACTATTCTACATTTGTTGGCGCATACAAGCCAACAACCAAGACTGTTCCAGTGAAAACAGTCATTGGAACAAAGGCTGTTGCAGTGGAGGATGAGAATGGCAAACCTATGACGGAAGAAAAAATTGTATATGAGTTTGTCTGCCAAGCATTCTTGCAAGCTTATGTTGAGGCTTGGAAAAAGCTCGCCAAACCTAATATAGATGATACTGTTGAAAAGGAATACTTGATAATCGAAGAAATTAACCGAGGCAACTGTGCTCAGATATTTGGAGACCTATTCCAATTGCTTGACAGAGGTGATCATGGCTTTTCTGAATATCCAATCAAGGCAGATGCAGACATGCAGAAGCAGTTAAAGAAAGCTTTTGATGGAATCACTATTCCACAAGCAAAAGATATAAATGGCTTATTTAAAGATGAAAATGATATTGTTTCACAGGTATTGAATGGAGAGATATTGCTGTTACCAAACAATTTGTATATTTGGGCAACCATGAATACTAGTGATCAAAGTCTGTTTCCTATCGACTCTGCTTTTAAACGTCGTTGGGACTGGCAATATGTGCCAATATGTGATGCAAGAAAAGATTGGACTATAGAGGTTGGAGAAAATAAATATGATTGGTGGGTGTTTTTGTCTAAGATTAATACCTATATTTATGATGCAACATTCTCAGAGGATAAGAAGCTTGGATATTTCTTCTGTAAGGCAGAGAACGGAGTTATTAGTGCAGAGAAATTTGTTAGCAAGGTTATATTCTATCTGTGGAATGATGTGTTCAAAGATACAGAGTTTGATGGTGATGCCTTTAGGGATGAAAATGGTGGCAAACTGTCATTTGATAAGTTCTATTTAGATATGAATGGGTTGACAAAGGTTAATGAAGATAGGGTAGGACAATTCTTACGAAACCTTGATATTATGCCTATATCAAATGAATCTGTAACCGAATAGGTATGCGCATATTAATAGAAGAATACCAATATGAAGTAGCCGATGTGCGTGACATTCTCCAAGGACTTGATGCTTTGGAGAATGTAGAGGGCAAGGTGTCGGTACATTATGTGGGATATTTTTATAATGTCTCGCTGGGCGACTGTGTTTTTATTCTTCCCAAGGTTTTGCTGAAGGATGTTAATGGAAAGGAGTTGGCGTTTGGTAAATATGATCCAAGAGACATTGTTGAGCTTAATGATAAAAGTCCTTTGAACAAGATAGAGCGCGATTTTATCTATAAGTTTGCCGTGTGGATATATAGGGCTATTGTCGTTTACAAGAATGACAAGAGAAATGACTCTACAATTGTGTATCAGAAGAAGATAGCACAGGCAGGACGTGGCATCCGTAGACAGAGTAACACATTCTTAGATATACTTCTTGCCCTAATTCAGTTTAACAAAGACAACAAGAGTTTCTTCTTCTTTGTTTTAAAGAACATCCATTCTGGCTATAACAAGATAAACTGGACACGAACTATTGGAACGACTACTGCTATCATTCAGGATGGAAATGCTATCTATTTGCGTCCTGTAAACAAGAAACGTAAAATAAATTTTGATGAAGAGCTATTGGTTATCTTCTTCTCTATCTTGAACTATATTGGCGATACTTATGGATTTGAGAAAGAAATCAACTGTAATTTTGAATTGATACGAGGCAGACAGTTTGAAAAATACCTCAAGGGCTACGGCAAGGTGCGTTTGCAGCAAATCAAATATAAGTATTTTTCTGATAAGGCTCTACAACTATGGCAACTTTGTTATGCTTTCTTTGATGAGTCAAGACAAGTGTTTGTCAATACCGACCAAAAGGAGTATCTCTTAGTTAAAAGCTTTTATATAGTGTTTGAGGCTATAATAGATGCTTTGGTTGGTGACTGCCCATTGCCAGACGGTATGGAAAAGAAGCAAGAAGACGGAAAAATTGTTGATCATCTTTATACTGCAAAGAGCTTAATTGAAGGAAATTCTGGCAATACCTATTATATTGGTGATAGTAAATATTACAAGATGGGCAACGAGCTTGGTAGGGAGTCGGTGTATAAGCAATATACGTATGCTCGTAATGTTATACAGTGGAACCTTGATATCTTTAATGATGGACGTGTGCCTGCATCTGGTGTAAAGTTGCGCGACGATGAAACGGAAGGTTACAACATAATACCCAACTTCTTTATTTCTGCTACTATGAATGAGAAGTTTGACTATGGCAATGATGGTATTAAGGAAACTGACCGTAAGAATAACCGCTATATGTCAAAGCAGTTCAATAATCGTTTATATGACCGCGATACTTTATTGCTATTCCATTATGATGTGAATTTTCTGTTCATACTTTCATTATATGCCAAGAATAATAGTCGAGAGCAAATGTCTTGGAAAGAGAAAATACGTGCAAAGTTCCGTAAGGAAATACAGTCTTGGTTACAACAAGATTTTGAGTTCTATGCTATGATGCCACATCCACATGTAAACGTAAAGGAATATGTGGAGACACATTTCCGACAGGTGCTTGGAAAAATATATACTCCTTTTGAAAACAAGGAAATGTTTTCACTTGCACTTGATAGAAAGGATGTACGCAACAATATTGATTTGTTGGCTGAATTACGTAAATCATTCTTTATCACTAAATGTGATTTGGGAACAGATCCAAATGAGGCATTTGCACAGATGAAAGCATTGCCTACATCTGTATTGCCAGAAGCAAGTAAAGACAAGAATATCTTTACTTGTCTTGTTCGCAAGACTGACGACAACTTCAAGGCTTTTGTAGGGCATGGCGGAAAATCGTATATTATGGAGCGTATACCACCTATAAACCTTATTGGGATAAAATATCTTTTGCCTATGGTTGGTGGTATGATTGATGGCTATTACGATGTAGAACGTATTGGTATTACAGAACACGATGGAAAGGCAGCTTTGCGTATCAGACTTGGCGAATACCATTCGTTAGGTACAAAATGGATTCAGATATATAGAACCAAAATGCAGCCAGGCGAATTGATATCAATGGAGACAACTATCAAGATGTATACTAACAATGATTGAAAAGATGGAAGAAGTAAAACGAAGTAGGGCCAAAAAGAAACTCATAAGAGTGACATTTTCAAATGGCAAGGCTATTTGTTATAAGAGTGCAACTGAAACAATGGTGGCAACTTTGCAAGAACTTGGTGCTGACATTTTATCCAAAATAACTTTGGAGTTATGTCATTTGCCGTTGCTCTCGAAAGAAATATATCCAAAATATAAAGAATGGATGAAGCCTGTTTGTGATGGATGGTATATTAATACACAGTCTGACTCAGAATCTAAATTCTTACAGTTAAAAGCCATTAACGAACAATTGTTTTTAGGCTTAACAATTGAACTTGGTGATGATTTTGAGACACAAGTCAATCCAAATAAAGAGAAGCATAGTAAGTCTAAAGATAAACTTTTAGTAAGGTTTCCTGATGGACAATACTTTGCTAATAATAATGCTTTAGATACTTTTCTTGAAGTAATTTGGGAAATAGGAATAGAGGAAATAAAGCGTAAAGAATTGTTATGGGGTGGTAATCCTTTAGTGACATCTTCAAAATTATTTAATAATCAAGTACAGGTAGACTGTCAACGATGGATAATTGTTCCTAATACGACAAAAGATAAAATTAAACTGTTGCGTGTGATAGGTGCGATGTTACATATAAAAATGGAAATAACAACAATATAAATGGAATATTCTCAAATCGTTCAAGACAATAAAAGCCTTAGACCACATCAAATAGAAGCTAAAAAAAAGATCTTAAATGCTTGGGATAAATATAATTCAGTGATGTTGCAGATGCCTACGGGTACTGGAAAGACCTATCTTTTTACATCATTGATAAATGATCTTGTGAGTTATTGTAAAAAAGAACATAAAGAGATAAATATCCTGATCGTAGCTCATAGAACTGAGTTGCTGGATCAGATATCTGCTACATTGTCACGTTTCGGTATTGCGCATGGGTTTATACAAGGTTCTAGGGAACAGCATCTATGGAAACGTGTACAAGTAGGTAGTATTATGTCGTTATTGACAGATAAAAACTACAATAATGTAAGCAAGCAAAAGTTTAATTATATAATAGTTGATGAGGCTCATCATTCTTTAGCTGATACATATATAAAGCTGTTTAATTTGTTTCCAATGGCTAAGAAGTTGGGTGTAACTGCAACACCTTGGAGATTGAACCATGAGTCGTTTCTTTCACTGTATCAATTTTTGATAGTGTCTCCTCAAATTTCTTGGTTTATAAATAATGGGTTATTGTCAGATTTTGATTATGTGTCAATTAAGCCCACTTCGGAAGTACAACGGCTTGTTGATAATTCAGAAGTGTCTACTACTGGAGATTTTTCAAACACGGATCTAGATATTACTTTTAACAATCAACGTATTCGCTCAAAATTATACGAATCGTATATGAAGTTTGCACAAGGTAGACAAGGCATAATATATGCAATAAACAAGCGCCATGCAGCAAAAATAGCCGAATTATATAGTAGCCACGGTATTGATGCTGTTGCAATTGATTGTGACACACCAAAGGAAGAACGTCAGAACCTAATTAATGCGTTTAAAGAGGGTAATATAAAAGTGCTTGTTAATGTGGATATATTTACTGAAGGGTTCGACTGCCCAAGTATTAGCTTTATACAATTAGCACGTCCTACAAAGTCGTTAGCTTTATACATACAGCAGGTAGGACGTGGGTTACGTATAGAGGAAGAAAAAGAGAAAACAATTATAATTGATAATGTTGGGTTATATAACTATTTTGGCTTACCAGATGCAAATAGAAAATGGCAATATCATTTTAATGGTTATGAAGATGTAGAACACAAAGAGCGGGACTCTATTAATCGAGATAATTTTGATGCTCTTGATTTTGAGTTTGATGAGAATCGATATAGCGAAGATAATGAACAGATGCTTGTTGTACGTGGAGCAAACGACAAGCAAGAAAGCTCTGTTGTGGTTAAAGAAAGGCAAAAGCCAATTATTAAGGAGTTTTCTGTTTGCAATTACTATCTTGTGAGAGGAACGTCAAGTGCTTTTAAAATATACCCTTTTATTAAGAAACGAGGCAAAGTAACAGCAGATGTTGGCAATTGTGTTTATGACTATAACGATATTAATCAAAAAATAGTGTTTAGTGACAATGTGGATAAGAACAAAAGAATTGTAGATGGTAATGTAAAATTACAATCTATATTATTCTTCGTTGCAATGCTTGTTAACATGAAATTAGAGGATATACTTAATCTCGAAAGACTTTTTAGTATTTGTAAGATTGAGATTAAAAAAGAGGTATCGTTATTTGAGGTCTTTGAAATTATGAGTAATATTGCGTCCACTAATGATTGACAAGTATGAACAATAAATAGCATGCGCTAATGCAGACTATAAACTTGTTTGTTTGTGAATCTCTTTACTTTTTCACTTGCTAAGCTTTATAATAAATAATCAAAGCTTGTTTGTATTGGATATATGTATGTGCAGCCTTTTTTGCAGCGTTTTCGGTGTCTGTTATGGAATATAGGAACAACTGCCGAATATCACAACGATAGAATTTGTCTATTAAAGTATAGCTGACATCTTTTATGTATCTATGATAAAAGCATTATCTTTGTACCCGAAATCAAAACAACAAATTAATTATCAAGGAAAATAATATGGAAACAAGAAAAGAAATAGCAGCTGAGAAGAAACGTTGTGGTTCGCATAATTGTACACAGGCTGTGCTCTGCACTTATCACGACTTCGCTGGTATGGAAGAACAAACTATCAAGAATGCAGGTAATGCCTTTGCAGCAGGTATGGGTAATATGGAGGGAACTTGCGGAGCTATCGTAGGAGCAGGCATCATACTCGGACTTGCTACTCAGGACAAGGCGAAGTCTATAAAGGGTATGAGACAGATTATGGATAAATTCAAGCAGCGCAATGGTGCCACACAATGCAAATTGCTAAAAGGTGTAGGCACAGGAAAGGTGCTTCGCGAATGCCCTCTTTGCGTGGCTGACGCTTCTGAATTTCTGGAAGAAATCTTGGAAAAGGAAGGCATACAGAAGTAAGTGGTTGTATTATACTTTGGTTCGCATTGTAGATATATCGTCATATTAGCAGAATCGTTAAGATTCTGCTAACTTCTTCTTCTCCTTTTCCTTAATCCTTGCTTCCACTTCATCGGGTGAACCGCTGCCTGTAATGAGACTCTTTATCCATACGCATATAGCGAAGCAGACAATGGTGACGGCTGCACTGGCTATCCAATTAAGAAGTTCGTTGCCGAGATGCACGTTGTTCATAAATACTATGCCAGCAACTATAGGAAGACCAAATAGCAGCATGTCGGAACCATTGCTCATCTTGAAGTTGTCTTTGGCGCGTCGGTATTCTTCGTCTTTTGAAAGGATAGACTCACGGTTTGCCTTCCAGTATTCTTCAAATTCTTTTTCTGTCATTTTTGTTTAAATAAAATGAGGTTCTTACTTGGGTATCTTGTACACGCCTTACTTTACACGCACAATCCTTATTCCAGTCTGCGACGGATGCTTCTGCATGTATTGATAGAGGGTCATGGGTTCTTCTACTACCTTCTTGTGTATCTGCGAGGCATTGAGCATGTGCAGTCCGTCTTTATGCCATATTGCTATGCCTATGTGCGAAGTATCGAGTCCGGCTTTGGATGTGGTGATAGCTATAATATCGCCATCGTGAATGGTAGAACGAAAAAGTTTGGTATTGGCTATTGACGCTTTGGGGATAAAGCGATAGGTATTGCCTGACAAGCGTGACTCCATCTGGGCTATTGGTTTTACCAACTCGGGATTGTTTTTTAGCATTGGATAGAGCGACGTGTGCTTGCTCATAAAGTTTATGCGCAGATGTTGAGTGGATGTAAATGGTGGATTAGGCGACTGAAGTTCCTCTACAAAACCATCTTTGGTGTTCTCGTCAATCCACTCTGTGAAGTAATGCTGGCGGGTAGGGTAGCTTACCTTTCCGCCTACATAGCGTATCTGGCGCAGATAGGAGCAATAATCGGTGAATGAGAGTTTCTGTTTTTTAATGCAAAGATATATGGCAAGCACATTCTCGACATAAGTGGTGCAGTCGAGCTGGCGTGTGTTTACGACAAGGTTTTCTATTGAGTCGTTCTCAAGAGTCTTTGCCACGTAAGGCACTCCTTTAAACTCGCGTGCCAATGCTATGATGAGGCTTGAGGCAGATGTGTCGTGCTTGGCATATTTGGAAAGAATTGTTTCTATACGTTTCTGGTCTTCGCTGTTAGACACAATAGCAAAATCGTTGTGCTGAGGTTCAGCATTCTGTATGTTTGTTGTAGTCAAGGACTCAGCTGAACTGTTAGTTTTGTTGGCAACATATTTTTTAGTGTTGCTGTCGGCAGAGTTCTTTGCTGTAGAGCATTGGGATAGCAATGCCAATGCTATTAATAGGGTTTTCATATACAAAGAGACTATTTATGAGTTGTTATTTTTGACGTCCGAAGTTTACACCTATATATATATTAAGGCTTCCGAACATATTGTTAGTTGAGAATTTGGGCTTGTGATAGTTGTATGTATGTACAATGCAGTTGGCTCCATAGTACCAGCGCATATTGTTCCATACAATACCGAAGCGTCCCACACCATCGATGTTGAAGTTTTGGAAAGTGAAATCCTTTAATGTGAAACCTTCGTGGTCGGAGTCGTCCCATGCTCTTTTGTAGCCTAAAGCTACCGACAAGGAGGCTGCCGCAAGCCAGTTATGAGCAAAAACCCAATTGTATGCATAGCCACCCGAGAAGGCAATGTCGGTATATTTCACCTTCTTCATCTTAAGGTCGGTATCCATATACTTGTCTGCCACATCTTTTCCTAAACGGTCGGCCACAAGCGAGTTGAGCTTCTCCCAATCGATACTAAGCGTATGCTGAGTGTAGCCTATGCCACAAAGGGCAGAGCCACATGAGCGTCGCTGTATGGTAGACTGGCTGAAGGCAGCTGGATAGGAGAACCGTTTGTGATTGAAGATGTAATAGAGATTGAAGCCCTTGATGCTGACATCAATGCCGTCGTAGTCGACACCACGCATAGGACGTGTATCGACATTGTGAACGTTGTCGAAGCGCATGCTGGATATTTTGTAGTCGGTACCAGTCTTGCGATAGAAAAGATCGACACCTATCTGCGAACTGTAGAGTGACAGGTCGAACTCCTTCTTCTTGTCGCCGTTGCTGATATGCTTAAGGTCGAATGTATAGCCAAGGAATACCCATCGCCAGCCTAAGTAAGGTCCGAGTTTGATGGACGGTAGGGGAGCGAAGGTGAAGTTATTGCCCTTTGATGATGTTATACGATAAAGTTCGTAAGTGTAGGTGTTTTGCATCATTACGGTATAGTTGAAGGCTTGTGGCTCGATGTAGTCCTTGTCCACTCGACTAAAATCCTTCACAAACTCGTACATGGTGCCTATAAGTCTTTTGAAAAAGGACTTTTTCTTCTTCTCAGGTTTCAGTAGGCAGGTATCGGCAATAGCTACAACATTTTTATGTTCTACCGTGTCGGCAATGGCAGCTACGTCTTTGCATACAATAGTGTCGGCAATATTCTGTGCTGTTGCAGTTGCCGACGCTATTGTAGATACTATATATATAATGTATAGACGTAGATTCATTGCTTAGTTGGTATAATTTTATAGTTTGCCAAGTATACGGTCTAACACCCAGTTGACTGGTGTGGCGCTTACGCTTGTGCATGTGCATGTACCAATGCCTTGCAGATGTTCGATAACGCTGCGTATGATAGGGAGTTGTACATATGGCGGGTTGGGCACAACGATACTTGTTCGTCCCTCGCTTGTAACAAGTTGTATAGGGTCGTAATTGTATACTGAGAACGAGAGCATGCCTTTTTCGCCAATAACCTCGATGCAGTCTTCCTTAGCACTCTTATGTCCTACAAAGCACCACGAACCACTACCAGGGAGTCCGTTCTCAAAGAAGAAACAAGCACTAATAGTATCTTCGGCCTTGTATAGATGGGCACGGTTGGAGCAATAGCCGTGGGCACGGGTTATTACACCAAATATGTCTTGCAGTAGGTCGAGCTGGTGCGGAGCAAGATCGTAGAAGTAGCCACCACCTGATATATCGGGTTGCAGTCGCCATGGAAGGTTTTGCGCATCCTGATAGTCAAGGTCGCGAGGAGGAACGGAAAAGCGAATCTGCACGTTTGTGATAGTGCCGATAGTTCCAGAGTTTATAATCTGTTTTACTTTCTGAAAGTAAGGTAGGTATCTACGATAGTAAGCCACAAAGCAAGGTACGCCGGTTATCTCGCTTATGCGGTTGATACGAGCGCAGTCTTCATAGCTTGCGGCAAGAGGTTTCTCTATGTATACTGGTTTGCCAGCCTTCATGGCCATTATGGCAAATGTGGCATGGCTTGACGGAGGAGTTGCAATATATATGGCTGTAACATCCGGGTCGTCGATAAGTTCTTGTGGGTCGGTGTACCATCTTTTAATGCCATGACGTTTGGCGTATGACTTAGCCTTGGCCTCGTTGCGGCTCATTACAGCCACAACATGCGAGCCTTCAACCTCGTTGAAGGCAGGTCCCGACTTCTTTTCGGTAACCTCGCCACATCCTATAAATCCCCATCCTATTTGTTTCATATGTATCTGTTCAAATTAAAATTGCTAGGTTGCTTCCAAGAGATTATCACTTCTTCCCTCTTCGTTTTTCCCTCTTGGATTCTTCCCTTTTCCCTCTTGGATTCCTCCTTTTTCACTATTGGATTCTTCACTCTTCACTTTTCACTTTTCGTTTTTCTCCTATTGGATTCTTCACTCTTCACTTTTCCCTTTCCTCGTGTTCCTCCAGCCACTTGTCTATCAGCATACGTGCCAGACTAAGTTTTTCGGGAATAGTAGGAAGAGAGTTCTTATTAAACCAATTGCCACGTGAGAGTTCGGATTCTTGCAACTTAAGCTCACCACTTTCGTATTCGGCAAAGAAGCCAACCATAAGTCCACATGGATAAGGCCAAGGCTGCGATTTGAAGTAACGTAAGTTCTTGATAGTTAATGATGTCTCTTCCATTACTTCACGTTTTACTGCTTCTTCGAGCGATTCGCCGGTTTCAACAAAGCCTGCTATGCATCCATAGAAATCGGTCTTGAAATTTTTGGCATGAACAAGCAGCAAGTCATCACCACGATTAATCAGAACTATTATGGCAGTAGCAAGCATAGGCCATACGGTCTTGCCACAGTTTGGACAACGCTTGGAGATATCGGTGTCCATGTTCATAGGCGATCCACATACACCACAGTATTGTGTATTGCGGTCCCAATAAAGCAGCTCGTTGCATTTGCCAGCTTTGAGATACAACTCTTGCGACAGTTTGTAGAAAGACTGGCGCAGACCGCACATCTCGAAATTCGCTTCGTTGACGGGCTTGTCTATACGAAAAGCCTTAACTTCTGTGCCGTTGTCCATAGGCGACACGTTTAGAACGTGAGTGTCTGCTTTAATAGGCAGCGGTGCATTGTCGCCTTGCGGAATGGTATAGGTGCCGTCATCAAGCTTCTGCAACATTATGTCGCCACCATTGAAAATAAACCAATATGCCATAATATTAAAGATGTTACTTGTTGGTTGTGTGTGTTTATATAATACACAAAGTTACAAATAAGATTTGACATATGTACAAGTTTTATGCTTATTTTGTACAAAACCCTTATTTTCTCTACCTACTATAAGGTATATGTTTATTTACGTTTGAATTAAAACTCTGTTAATCGGGTGTAAAAAAAACTGGTTAAATGTTGGTTGATTAGGATATTTTTGTACCTTTGCAATTGTTAAATCTCAGTACGTTGTATATGACAATTGTAATTGCTACCATACTTATTTTGGGGTATTTCTTGATAGCAACCGAGAAATACACCAACGTGAACAAAGCTGCAGTAGCCATCTTTGTAGGAACTCTTGGCTGGATATTGTATATATGTTATGGTACTGATTTTGTAATGAGTCAGCACGCCAACGAGTATCTGACATTCTTGAATGGAGCCGAATCAACCTCTGCTTTGGTTAAGCAATTTATTGCTCAGAACGTTTTCTTGAAATATGTAGGCAAGGCATCAGAGATAGTGTTGTTTCTTCTTGCTACAATGACTATTGTAGAGATTCTACAGAACAATGGTTGTCTTGACTTTATTTCCCAACTACTTCGCACACGCAGCAGTCAAAAAATGTTGTGGATGTTGTCGATAACCACCTTTGTGTTGTCGGCAAATCTTGACAATCTTACAACCACAGTTATGATGCTTACTATTATGCATGGAATTGTGAGTAGACAGCGTCCACGCATTATATATGGTTGTGCTATAGTGTTATCGGCCAATTGTGGAGGAGCCTTGACCGTTATTGGCGACCCAACAGGCTTATTGTTATGGAATATCGGTGCAGTTACCGCAACCAATTATTCGACAACACTTGCATTGCCATGTCTTGTGGCTTGGGCATTGCCCGTGTGGTGGATAGGAAGAGGATTGCCCTCACGTATAGAGACAGAAAGAATAACCTTGCCATATAGAGGCGATGACACACGCTTGAATGTATGGCAACGTATGCTAATGCTTTTTGTGGGTATTGGCGGTCTGTGGTTTATCCCTACATTCCATACAATTACAAAGCTTAGTCCGTTCCTTGGAGCTCTTTGTGTGCTTGCCGTTTTGTGGATAGTAAACGAGATGGTAAACCGCAAACTGATGAATGCCGACCAAATGATACAGCGCCGTGTTCCAAGAGTGTTGCAGTATGGCGTTATACAAATGATATTGTTTGTATTGGGCATTATGCTTGCGGTAGGTGTGGTTAAGGAAACAGGAGTCGGCGTAACAGTATGCAACTTTATGGCCAACTATACAGACAACCTATTTGTTGTTGGTTTCCTAACACAAATCGTTAGCGCATTTGTAGACAACTTTGCTACGGCTATGCCAATGATTTCGCTGCATGATGCCAATCTTGTAGCTGCAACCGGAGACTGTTGCTCATCATCATTACAGTATATGCAGAATGGAGCCTACTGGAAAATGATAGCTTTTGCAGCTGGAGTTGGCGGAAATATACTGTGTACGGGTTCGGTAAGCGGCTTGGCTTTGATGAAGATGGAGCGTATACGCCTGTCATGGTATTTCAGGATTGTAGGATGGAAGGCACTTTTGGGATCTACAATAGGTTTTGCAATAATGTATATGATATTATATTAAATAGGTAATTAATCAAATAATGTAAAATATAGGGTATTATGTCAAGAATTAAGACAATTGGAATACTTACCTCGGGTGGAGACGCTCCTGGTATGAATGCAGCAATTCGTGCTGTCACTCGCGCAGGCATTTGTAATGGCTTCAACATTAAGGGTATATACCGTGGCTATGACGGCTTGATTAATGGTGAGATAGAAGACTTTACAACAGAAAATGTAAGTGGTATCATCATGTCTGGCGGTACCATACTTAAGACAGCGCGCAGTAAGGAGTTCATGACGGACGAGGGTAAGGAGAAGGCTTATGAGCAGATTCAGGCTAATGGCATTGACGCTCTTGTTGTAATTGGAGGTAATGGTTCGTTGACTGGTGCAATGGAGTTTGCAAAGAAATATGACATTTGTTGTATTGGTTTGCCGGGAACTATCGATAACGATCTCTATGGTACCGACTCTACTATTGGTTATGACACTACCATGAACACAATTGTTGAGTGTGTCGACCGCATACGTGATACAGCACAAAGCCACGAGCGCATCTTCTTTATTGAGGTTATGGGACGTGATGCTGGTTTCCTTGCACAGAACTCGGCTATTGCCAGTGGTGCTGAAGCTGCAATCATTCCAGAAGATTCTACAGACGTTGACCAGTTGGCACGTTTCATGGAACGTGGTATACGTAAGTCGAAGAAGAGTTGTATTGTAATTGTATCAGAGAGTCCTAAGTGTGGCGCCATGTATTATGCTGAGCGTGTAAAGAACGAGTTCCCGCAGTATGACGTACGTGTGTCTATACTTGGTCACTTGCAGCGTGGTGGACGTCCAAGTGCTCATGACCGAATACTTGCATCTCGTACTGGCGTAGGAGCTATTGAGGCTATCCAGCAGGGACAACGCAATGTTATGATAGGTGTGCGCAACAACGAGATTGTATATGTTCCGTTGAGTGAGGCTATACGTAGCGACAAGCCATTTGACCGCAAGCTTATCAAGGTACTTGATGAATTGAGCATCTAAAAATATTGTCGATTCAGAACTTCTGATGTTCTGAATCGACAAAGAAAATGGACTATTTGGTGCTTTTATGTACAATAATGTTTAAATATTTTTTTTTAATAAATTATTGTTGTTATATTTGCATCAGATTATAAAATTTAAACAAATATACTATGTCACAAATCAACGGGCGCATCTCGCAGATTATTGGCCCGGTAATCGACGTTTACTTCGATACCGCTGGCAAGAATCCTGAAGAGGTGTTGCCTAAAATCCACGAAGCTCTTAAGCTTAAGCGTCCTAACGGACAGGAGCTTATCATTGAGGTGCAGCAGCATATCGGTGAAGATACCGTACGTTGTGTCGCAATGGACAACACTGACGGATTGCAGCGCGGCTTAGAGGTAGTTCCTACTGGCAACGCTATCATGATGCCAGCAGGTGAACAGATCAAGGGCCGTATGATGAATGTTATCGGTCAGCCTATTGATGGTATGAGCACACTCAATATGGAGGGAGCTTATCCTATCCATCGTGAGGCACCTAAGTTTGAAGACTTGTCTACCCACAAGGAGATGCTTGCTACTGGTATCAAGGTGATTGACCTCTTGGAGCCTTATATGAAAGGTGGTAAGATTGGTCTGTTCGGAGGTGCCGGTGTAGGTAAGACTGTGCTTATCATGGAGCTTATCAACAACATTGCCAAGGGACACAATGGCTACTCGGTATTTGCTGGAGTAGGCGAGCGTACACGTGAGGGTAACGACCTTATCCGCGATATGCTTGAGTCTGGAGTTATCCGCTACGGCGAGAAATTCAAGAAGGCAATGGAGGAAGGCAAGTGGGATCTATCGCTTGTTGACCCAGAAGAACTTAAGAAGAGCCAAGCAACTCTTGTATATGGACAGATGAATGAGCCGCCAGGAGCACGTGCTTCAGTGGCATTATCTGGTTTGACTGTAGCCGAGGAGTTCCGTGACCATGGAGGCAAAGATGGCGAGGCTGCTGATATTATGTTCTTCATCGACAACATATTCCGTTTTACTCAGGCAGGTTCTGAGGTTTCGGCCCTTCTTGGTCGTATGCCTTCAGCCGTAGGTTATCAGCCTACACTTGCAAGTGAGATGGGACAGATGCAAGAGCGTATTACTTCTACAAAGAAAGGATCTATTACCTCAGTACAGGCTGTATATGTGCCTGCCGACGACCTAACCGACCCTGCACCAGCAACTACCTTTACTCACCTTGACGCTACAACGGAGCTTTCGCGTAAGATAACCGAGCTTGGTATCTATCCTGCCGTTGATCCTCTGGGCTCTACATCTCGTATTCTTGACCCGCTGATTGTTGGTAAGGAACATTATGAGTGCGCTCAGCGTGTAAAGCAGATTCTTCAGCGTTATAAGGAACTTCAGGACATTATCGCTATCCTTGGTATGGACGAACTTTCTGACGAGGACAAACTGACTGTGAACCGTGCACGTCGTGTGCAGCGTTTCCTTTCTCAGCCGTTCGCAGTTGCAGAGCAGTTCACAGGTGTTAAGGGTGTGATGGTATCTATAGAGGACACCATTAAGGGCTTCAATATGATTCTTGACGGTGAGGTAGACGACCTACCAGAGCAGGCATTCCTTAACGTTGGTACCATAGAGGACGCTATTGCGAAGGGTAAGAAACTTCTTGAGGCTGCTAAGGGTTAATCCACTCAAACACTAAATTCTTGTGAATTATGAGTTTAAATCTAAGAATCGTCTCTCCTGAGAAAGTGGAGTTTGTTGGACAGGTAGACCGTGTTGTTGTACCTGGCACAAGTGGCGAGTTTGAGATACTTGCCAACCATGCACCTATCATTTCCACACTCAATAACGGACGTATTGCTTTTTTTGACTCAGAAGGCGAGCATGAGGTGAAGACAACGGGTGGTTTTGTTGAAGTACAGAAAAACAACGTTAATGTTTGTGTTGAACTTTAATGAAACAATGTTGACATGCTGAAAAATACAGAGACAACAAGATTAAGCCGACGCTATGCTTTGCAGACAGTAGTGGCTGTAACAGTGTTGTCGTTGGGTGTTATCTCCATGCACATGTTTGCTCATGTTGACGGACTTGTCTCTCCTCTAGTTGTAAGTGTGGTTTTTGCCCTTGTGGTGGAGCTGATTGACATCTATTTATGGAAGAGAATTGCAGACGCAAATGAAAAGATGCTTCCTACATATTTCTCGGCTGTATCAGGATTCAGAATGCTGTTGGCTCTATTCACTCTCTTGGGTTGCTACATTGCTGTTGGTCGCGACGCTATGCTTGAATATTGTTTGGTGTTTATGGTCTTCTATCTATGGATGATCGTACATCACTCTTTGTTCTTCTCGCGCCTAACCAATTCGCATACTGAGTGTGACAAAGAAAATAAATAAACGATAATGAAACAGATCAAGTCATTATTACTCCTCTTGGTATTGGCATTGATGCCTACCTTCGCCTTTGCAGAAGAAGCGGGTCATGACGGAAAGTCGCTTGATATACCTACAACGGTACTTGAGCATCTGTCCGATTCATATGAGTGGCATATAGCCTCTTACGAGGGCAAGAGTTTGAGCATACCGTTGCCAATAATAGTTAGAAGCTCAAATACCGGTGAATGGTCGTTCTGTACAGAAAGCACTTTGCCGAAGAATTTCTTCTTCGACGCGGAGCATCATGGCAAAATATATGAAAATATGCCTGATGGTTCGAAGGTGCGTCCACTTGACCTTAGCATTACGAAGACCGTTGCTCAGATATGGATTGTAGTGTTCATATTGATAGCAGTATTCCTCTTTTGCGCACACTGGTATAAAGGTAAAGACGAGAGAAGTGAGGCTCCTGGCGGATTTGTTGGAATGATGGAGATGTTCGTCATGACTATTTATGACGACGTGATAAAGGCGTCAATAGGCGAGAAGCATTTCAAGCCGTTCGCTCCTTATTTGCTCACGGTATTCTTCTTTATCTTTACGACAAACATTCTTGGTTTGCTGCCAATATTCCCAGGTGGTGCCAATGTGACGGGAAACATCAATGTGACGTTCTTCCTTGCCATCTGCACTATGATTGCCATAAACCTCTTTGGCAATAAGGAGTATTGGAAAGATATCTTTTGGCCACATGTGCCGGTATTCCTTAAGGCTTATCCGGTGCCATTGATGCCAGTTATCGAATTCTTCGGTGTTTTCACCAAGCCGTTCGCTCTTATGGTTCGTCTCTTTGCCAATATGATGGCAGGTCACGCAATTATATTGAGTTTCACATGCGTTATCTTCCTTGGATGGTCGATGGGCGTGGGTTACGGTATCGGTTTGAACCTCGTAAGTGCTATAATGATGCTCTTCATGAACTGTCTTGAAGTGCTTGTGGCATTCATTCAGGCTTATGTCTTCACTTTGTTGAGCGCCGTGTTCATCGGTCTTGCCCAGAAGGAAGAGGAGGCTGAGGCTTAATAAACAAATAGATTAAACAACAAAAAAAATAACAACTAAAAAATTTTAAACAACTATGATTATTTCATCACTTTTGGCTGCTGAAGGTCTGGCACAGCTGGGCTGCGGTCTTGGAGCAGGTATTGCAGTTATTGGCGCAGGTTTGGGTATTGGCAAGATTGGCGGTAGCGCCATGGATGCTATTGCACGTCAGCCTGAGGCTTCTGGCAAGATTCAGACAAACATGATTCTTACCTCTGCTTTCGTTGAGGGTTGTGCATTGTTCGCTATCGTAGCTTGTGCGTTCCTTATCAAGTAAGGTGTCGTGCTCTTACGTAATAGGAACACAGAGTTCGTAAAATATTGCAAATGGATTTTAGTACATTGCCATCAATATTAACTCCTGACCTTGGACTCCTCTTCTGGATGCTTCTGGCATTCTTAGTGGTGTTCTTCGTGCTCGCCAAGTTCGGCTTCCCCGCTATTATCGTTATGGTAGACAAGCGCAAGAAGTACATCGACGAGAGTCTGTCCAAGGCGCAGAAGGCTGCTGCCAAACTTGAGAATATCAAGCAGGAAAGTGAGTCTATGCTTCAGGAAGCACGAGAGAAGCAAGCCATTATACTAAAAGAGGCTGCATCTACTCGTGAAGCTATCGTGGCACAGGCTCAGGAGAAAGCTCGTGAGGAAAGCGCCCGCATCATTAATGATGCTAAGGCAGAGATTGAAAGTCAGAAACAGGCTGCAATCAGCGAGATTCGCCAGCAGGTAGCTGCGTTGAGTGTTGAGATTTCGGAGAAGGTCTTGCGCCAGAAACTCGGCACTGATAAGGCACAGATGGATTATATTAACCAGATGCTTGATGAAGTTACAGCTAATAATAAATAAGTATAAGCTATGGATTTAGGATTAATATCGGTCAGATATGCGCGTGCCTTGCTAAAGGCTGGCATTGAGGCTAAGGAGGCAGACAAGGTGTATGCAGATATGCAGACTCTTGCCCATAGCTACTCCACAACGCCTGCACTGAGGGTTACGATAGATAATCCCATGCTCTCGAAGAAGCAGAAGGAGAGTCTGCTCCTCACGGCATCAGCTGGAGGAACGTGCGACTTAACGAAGCGTTTTGTAGCCCTTGTGCTTAAAGAAGACCGTGAGAGTATCATGCAATTCATTGCCAACTCGTTTGTTACTCTGTACAGAAAGCATAACAATCTAATCAGTGCTAAACTAACGACTGCTTGCCCCATCGACTCTAACACAGAGAAGAAGATGCGACAGTTGGTTGAGGGAAGGACAAATGGCACAGTTGAGTTCCAGACCGAGGTTAATCCTAATATAATAGGTGGATTCGTGCTCGAATATGACACCTATCGTATGGATGCCAGCGTGAAGAGACAGCTCAACACCATTCTGTCACAGCTTAATTAATTAACTTTAAAAAAGTATATGTCAGATAAAATAAAACCAAGCGAAGTGTCACAGGTGCTTCTCGAACAACTTCAAGGCATTAACAATAGCCAGAAGTTTGACGAGGTAGGAACCGTGCTTGAGGTCAGCGATGGTGTAGCTCGTATATATGGTCTGCGCAATGCTGAAGCCAACGAACTTCTCGAATTTGAGAATGGCACCATGGCAATCGTTATGAACCTTGAGGAGGACAACGTAGGTTGTGTGCTCCTTGGTTCTACAGAGGGCATTAAGGAGGGCATGGTTGTTAAGCGTACCAAGCGCATCGCTTCTATACGCGTAAACGACAATATGCTCGGACGTGTCATCAACCCTCTTGGTCAGGCAATTGACGGCAAGGGTGAGATAGACATGACTGGTGCTTTTGAGATGCCGCTTGACCGTAAGGCTCCAGGTGTTATCTATCGTCAGCCGGTTAAGGAGCCATTACAGACAGGCTTGAAATCGGTTGACTCGATGATTCCTATCGGTCGTGGTCAGCGTGAGCTTATTATTGGTGACCGTCAGACTGGTAAGACAGCTATTGCCGTAGATACCATTATCAATCAGAAGAGTTTCTACGAAGCAGGTAAGCCAGTTTACTGTATTTACGTAGCCATTGGTCAGAAGGCTTCTACTGTTGCAGCTCTTGTTGAGAACTTGAAGCAGCACGGCGCAATGCCTTACACAATAATTGTGGCTGCTACTGCTGCCGATCCTGCAGCTATGCAGTATTATGCACCATTTGCAGGTGCTGCCATTGGTGAATATTTCCGCGACCGTGGTTATTCGGCACTTGTAGTATACGATGACCTTTCTAAGCAGGCTGTTGCTTATCGTGAGGTATCTTTGATTCTTCGTCGTCCTTCAGGACGTGAGGCTTATCCTGGTGATGTGTTCTATTTGCATTCACGTTTGTTGGAGCGTGCTGCACGTATCAACGATCAGCAAGAGGTAGCCGAGCAGATGAACGACCTGCCAGAATGTATGAAGGGTCATGTAAAGGGTGGTGGTTCTTTGACAGCCCTTCCTATCATCGAGACTCAGGCTGGTGACGTTTCTGCCTATATTCCTACCAATGTAATTTCTATTACAGATGGTCAGATTTACCTTGAGAGTGACCTCTTTAACCAGGGTTTCCGTCCTGCTGTTAACGTTGGTATCTCGGTATCGCGTGTTGGTGGCTCGGCTCAGATAAAGAGTATGAAGAAGGTAGCTGGTACATTGAAGATAGATATGGCTCAGTATCGTGAGCTTGAGGCTTTTTCAAAGTTCTCAAGTGATATGGATGCCGTTACAGCCATGACTATCGACCGTGGTCGTAAGAACAACCAACTTCTTATCCAACCACAGTATAGTCCGATGCCAGTAGGTGAGCAGATTGCCATAATCTATTGTGGAACTCACGGTTTGATGCATAACGTGCCAGTAGAGAAGGTACGTGAGTGTCAGGAGACTTTCCTCGATAAGATGCGCTCACAGCATGCAGATGTCATAGATACTTTGGCAAGTGGTAAGATTGACGATTCGCTAACAGCTGTTCTCGAACAGACTATGGCTGATGTAGCAGGTCAGTATAAAAAGTAATAGCTTATGCCGTCGCTCAAAGAAATCAAAAACAGACTCACATCGGTCAACAGTACACGTAAGATTACGAGTGCGATGAAGATGGTGGCTTCTTCCAAGCTCCATCATGCCCAGCAGATGATTGAGAACATGCTTCCCTACGAGACGATGCTTGAGCATATCCTCAAGACTTTTCTCGCTTCCGAGGCAGATGCTACAACCGTATTCAATGTTGAGCGTCCTGTGAAGCGTGTAGCTTTGGTGGTATATGCTTCCAACAGTAGTTTGTGTGGAGGATTCAATGCAAATGTCATTCGTCTGCTTCAGCATATTGTTGACGAGTATTCTGAGAAATTGGGCAAGGACAATATTATTGTCTACCCAATTGGACGAAAGGTTGCTGAGAAGACGGCTAAAATGGGGCTTCATGTGGCTGGCGACTTTACTGGTCTTGCCGAAAAGCCAAACGTGAAGCAATGTATTGAAATAGCCCGTGAGATAGGGCAGAAGTTTGTAAGTGGTGAGATAGATCGTGTAGAGATGATTTATCATCATTTCAAGAGTGCAGGATCGCAGATACTTACTCGCAAGAACTTCCTTCCTATTGACATTACCGAGGAGTTGAAGCGCGACCGATCTCGCGACCTTAACTCTACGGTAACCTCAAAAGAGGCGCAAGAGTATCTTAAGAAAAAAGCTTCTGTACAGGAACAAAAGCAGGAGGAAAATGTTCGTCCGCTCAACGATAACTTCATTGTTGAGCCTGACATGAATACAGTTCTCTCACAGCTTATCCCTAAGTACTTGCATTTGATGCTTTACACAGCTCTGCTCGACAGTATAGCCAGTGAGCATGCCGCTCGTATGGTAGCAATGCAGACAGCTACTGACAATGCCGACGAGATTCTTCGTGAGCTTAATCTTCAGTACAACAAAAGCCGTCAGCAGGCTATTACTAACGAATTGCTTGACATTGTGGGTGGTAGTGTTAACAACTAATACACACAACAGTATAAACAAAAATAGTGACAACCAATTGGTTGTCACTATTTTTGTTTAAATACTATTTATAGATTATCGCCTGTATATTGACCGATAAAGAATATAGCTCCGGTATGACTTTCGGTTATTAAGTAAACAAAGGGGTGATCGGCATGAAATTCAACTCTTCGTGGTTGTTCAGATGGTAATGCCGACATCATCATTACACCAGCTGTAACTGCTGCAGCTTTTGTTCCTTCCTCGCTTACCTCAATCTTTGCCTTTTGGAGCATAGATGATATGAACATTGGTGTGTCGGATATCTTACTAAAGTCAGCCTGGCTTGATATAAACATAGAAGGCGCACCAAGGTTGGATATAGGTTTGTTGAGCTGAGTTTCGGTAGAGGTACTGAATCGAGGCAATTTCAAATCAACGATACACTTCTCCATCTTGTTATTCAACTCAGACAGTTTTTCAGCGTTAAGCTTTTCCATTATCTCGGTTGTTGACTTGCCGTTGTGTGGAAGAATAACCGTCATATTATATGTGCCGTTGCCATAAGGCAGGTTAATGGCAGAGAAATCCTCCTGTTCGACAAAGTCGAACTTAGCGTTTTGATGCATCATATCCACACGCTTTATATCACGTGTATAACCTTTAAATGGCTCTTTCTTGGTGTCGTTCTTGTCGAATTTCTTATCCCATGTACCATTGAAGTAGATGGCATTCATAATAACAGCGATAGCGTTTGGGTTAAGCTGATCTATGATTGAAGGAATCATACCATTAGTCTGTTTGTCACACCAATTGTTGATTCGTTTAAGAGCGTCGCCTGCAAAATTCATACTCTCAACTTGCGCGTTGTATGTTTGCGACATAGCCTGCTTATACTTATCCTTTATGCTTATTTGCTGGTTTACAGCGATGCAGTTGGCAATGTTTACAGTTGTCTGCTTGTCGAGAGTTGAAGCAGTATTGATAATTGCCTTGTAAGCCTCGTTCAAGGTTTCTAACGAAACATCGTTCATGCCCAATGTTTTCATTATCTCTGTCTGAGTGTTTCCTTCAGCACCATTGGCAAGCATACCCATAAGATAAGCCACGCTTAGAGGAGACACAACTTTAGAGTCCATTCCTGCCTGAGTGCGGAACAGATTAAGTGCAAAAGTATTTCCTTTGTTCACAGCCGAAAGTTGTGCGTCAGACAGTATAAGATAGCTGTTATCCATATCTTCCATGTTTTGAATATTATCTGGCTTTACCACGACATTATCTTTTTGTACTTTGTTAGATGATGCACACGAAGTGATAGCTAAAGCCGTAAGACCTATCATAGTGGTAGTCTTTACCCTGTTTTTATAAATCTTCATATCCTTATTATGTTTATATTATATCTATTGTTTACTCTATAGTAAAATACAACAACTGATATTTTATTGTATGATATGATAAGTAATTAACATTATTTTGTTTTCTACTCTTCCAGATTAGACAGGCTGCTTGCAAAACGATGCAAGAAATTGGATGAAGCCTCAACAGGTGCGAAGAAGAAGTACTTCATGCAATTCTTTACCGTCTTCATCATTGCTTTCGAGTTGTTGGCAAGGAAGATAGTTGATTTCTGACTTATCTTCCATTCCTCAATGTCAATACGTATTGGTTTCTCCAATGCTTCGATAGCTATTTTATGGGCACTCGGTTCCATCTTGTTCACGAAAGGAATCTCATCCATTTCAAATCCAAAGATATCAATAAGAATGCTTCCTTCAAGTTGCGCCATACGTGTTAGGTTTAGCTTGCGTAACCAATTTTCCAATTTAACAAAATCGATTTTGTCACCATCCACCCTAAGATAGATGCCAATTCGGAGTATTGTAGCAAAAGACAAACCGTATGTCATGGTACATTCTGTTGCTTGCACGATGATGTCAAGCATATTAAGAGTCTCTACAGAAGCATCTGCCGATTGAGGCTCATTTTCTCTTATGCGTTTAAGACGAGCATTAAGAAAGCCGTTGCACATATGTGAAAGGCCTGCATCAGGAAGCTGTACAGAAGGTCTTGACCCCGTGGCTTGAGCCTTGATGCCATAGCCTTCTTCATCCAATATCTTCTTGTATTTAAGTATAATGTCTTGTGGGATAAGCGCCTCGTTCTCCTTGTTTTTAGCAATACCATCAAAGATGACACCAACAACATTGTGAATATTGGCAATATGAAATATCACCTCCCACTTAAACTTAGACATTGGCTCTATAACCTCGTTTTCGCCGAAAGCGCCAAGTCGCAACAGTCGTAGAAAGTTTCTCTTAATAATATTCATGTCGGTACATTATTATTAATGTGGTTTTCTTTTTTTGCGCCTTTGCGCCAAACTTATGAGTATCTTCTAGGCAGACGCAATAAAATAGCAGACACAACGCATATGGCAAGTACGAAAGGGTAGTACAAGTAAGGAATTATGTTTACCGGATTAACCTTTGACAGTCCTGATGCCATCAGCATTTGTGCTCCATATGGTATAATAGCTTGCATGCAGCACGAGCATGTGTCAAGCAAGCTGGCAGTCTTTCGACGGTCAAGTCCATACTTCTCGCCAATACGCTTTGCTATATTTCCAACAGATATTATGGCCACAGTATTGTTTGCTGTGCAGATGTCAATTACAGCCACAAGTAGACCTATTACAGCTTCGGCACCACGTTTGCCTTTTATGCGCGAAGATATAGATTCTATGATATATTCTACACCTCCCTTGCTTTTTACTATCTCGAACAAACCACCGGCAAGCATGGTTACAATAATAAGTTCGCCCATACCCATAATGCCGTCTCCCATAGAGTGCATCCAGTCAAATAAGTTAGTGGTTCCTGTTGCAATACCAACAATACCAGTTAATGAAATGCCTAAAACAAGTACAGTCATAACATCAAGTCCGGCTATTGCGGTTATAAGTACAGCAAAGTAGGGAATCACCTTCACAATATTGGCCCCATGAGTGCAAGTATTGGTATGCAGGTCGGTTCCTAAAAATGTGTATATGGCAAGAGTAATGATAGCAGCAGGCAAAGTGATGAAGAAGTTGACACGGAACTTGTCTTTCATACTGCATCCCTGCGAACTTGTGGCAGCTATCGTTGTATCAGAAATAAATGAAAGGTTGTCGCCAAAGAAAGCTCCGCCCACTACTATTGCAGTTAGAAGTGCAGAACTCATACCCGTAGATTGTGCAAGTCCTGCGGCAATAGGTACAAGGGCAACAATAGTGCCTACACTTGTACCTATCGACAGACTGATAAAACATGTTGCAAGAAACAATCCTGGCAACAACATATTGTCTGGAAGTATAGACAGCATAACGTTTACCGTAGCGTCTACTGCTCCTATCATTTTTGCAGCATTGGCAAAGGCTCCAGCAAGAATAAAGATCCACAACATCAGCATTATGTTGCGAGCGCTGGCACCACGGCTAAATGTGTCAATGCTGTTTTTAAGACCCTTGCCATATGCAGCCATGCCTACAGCATAGATACTTGATAGCATAAAGGCCACGCTGATGGGCATTTTATAGAAGTCGCCTGCCACTATAGATGTGACAAGATATATAAAAATAAACACCAGTAGCGGACTAAGTGCCAGAAATCCTTTCTTGTTGTTTGCCATAATTTATAAAGAGCTAATTTGTAAACGTATCACAGTCTACAACTGTGTACGTCGATAGAAGTCTACATTTTCTTTTGTGAGCAATTCTATAGGCATATAGTTTACTGGTTGCACCTTCTTGCGTAGCACGATAGCTTTAAACAAAGTGTCAACACAGCTATATCCTTGTTGATATCCATGCTGGGCGATAAGGAAAGAGATGCTGTCTTGACGCAGACATTCAGCATTCTTTGCAACCATGTCATATCCCATAATCTGTATGTCGCGAATATTGTTGCGCAGCAAGTACTCGCCTATAATATGAGCTTTAGAATTGAGCGTTATGCAATGGTGCACATCAGGATGCTTCTCAAAGAACTCCTTAATCATGCTGTCGTATTCGCTTCGTGTTCCTTTGAATGGGATGCAGAACTCTGTGATTTTGATATTAGGGAAGTGGTCGTGCATATAGTGACGAAATCCAACCTCTCTGTTTACCTGCTGCTTACTTGTAACGCGTCCGTCCTTTATTTGTTTAAATAGCATTATCTCCTTTTGGTTAGAAGCTATAAGCATAAGCATCTTTGCTGCGAAATAGCCACTACAGAAAGAATCTTGTCCAAAGAAAGACAGAGGCTTAAGGTCTGGCATATAAGAGTCGAGCATGATAAATGGAATCTGTAGCTCGTGCAGTTTGTCTGTGAATTCTCTTGTTACTTCGATTTCGGCAGGGACAATAATCACTCCATTAGGATTAGAACTAAGACATTCTTTGTATTTTTCGATGAAAGAAGCATTGTTGAATCGCTCGTAATACAGCAGTTTCACATCGATATGAAAGTCGCGTCTCACGTCAATTGCTTTTTTTACGCCTTGTTCTATTTCCTCCCAATAAGCTTCCGATTCATGTTGGGGTAGAAGCATATTGAATACATATGACTTGTTGTAAGCCAATGCGCTGGCATAGACATTCGGCTGATAATTCATCTCTTTTAGTGCTTCTTCAACCTTTTCTCTTGCTGGTTTTGAAACATTAGGACGGTTGTGCAGCACTCTGTCTACGGTACCTACAGAGACCCCTGCTCTTTCTGCGATGTCTTTAATTCTTATTTTCTCCATTTACTATTGACGAGGTTCACTTGGTTATTTTGATTAATTATGCTTGCAAAGGTACGATAAAAACTTGAATTGTGTGAATGCACAGCCTATTTTTTGTGGCTTTAACATAAAAATATTTACATCTAATTATTGAGGTTGATGTTTTTTGTATATCTTTGTAATCATTAATTGCCAAGTACTTATTTTATATATATTGATATAATGGGTAAACACGTACAACCTTCACGTTATGTACATATACTTTTAATGTTGCTTTTGTTGGGCACATTTACTGCATGTGGACCTGATAATATCAGGCCAAAAGTAAACCGCCTTAACGACGCAGCCTATTCTTATCATTATCGCAGCCTTGATTCTACACAGCATTTTGCTTCTCAGGCTTTGGCTTTGTCGGCTTCGTATCCTGATGGCAAGGCAGAGGCGCTTAACAATCTTGCTTTTGTAAATATAGTTAAGATGAATTATGCCAAGGCCGACTCAATGCTTAACGAGGTGCTTCAAAACACAGACAATCAGCTTGAGTTGTTGGTTGCCAATGTACAGCTTATGCGATTGTGCCAACGCCGTTCCGAGAACAAGAACTTTTATCATTACACCCAACAGGCGCAAGAGTGTATGAGGCGTCTTCAAGAAGATGAGAACTTGCTTGATGCACGTCAGCAACGTCGTCTTGTATACGCAAAATCCGAATATTCCATAGTGTTTTCAACCTACCTTTATTATGTAGGCCAACATCTTAAATCTTCAGAGGTTTTGTCGGAGATTGACCCAGTCGGACCTATTGTTAAGGATACTGCCCAACTGCTTGCCTACTATTATAATATAGGTGCCGGAGGAGTGCTTAACGCACGTTCTCGTGATGAACTTATGCAGTCGGAATTTGATTATCTTATGCGTTGCTATCTACTGTCGCGCCAATATAATTACAACTTTTGGGAGGCCAACTCCATGCAGGCTATAAGCGAACATCTACAAGTGTACAGCGATAGACGTAAGCTTATGCAAAACAACGTGCAAGAGATTGATTACTTAAATGTATATATGATGCCAGACAGTTTGCTGGCTGGTAATCTTGCCCAGCGTGCTCTTGAGATATTCGAGCAATATGGCGATGTTTATCAAACAGCAGGTGCATGGCGTACCTTGTCTGAGGCCTATCGCTCGATATCCGATTATCAATCGGCTTTAGTGTGTTTGGAGAATGCCTTAAAGCGAGATACAGCCATTAATGCGGCTCCTGATTTGGTGGCCTCTATACGTGAGCAGTTGAGCATAGTGTATGCTGCAATCGACAATAAGGCACAAAGCGACTATAATCGCAATATCTACCTTGACTTACAAGACTACTCTCGACAAGATCGATTCTTGGAGGCTCGTGCCGAACAACTTAATGTCTCATTACGACAGCTTGACATGATGATAGTTGCCGTTATAGTAATTATTGTCCTCATTGTGATTATGCTCGTCTATTTTGGTTATTGGCGACACAAGCACAACAATGTACCTTCAATAGACGAATTAAGAAAGCCTCTTGACGAGTGGAAAAAGGATAGTCTGAAGAGAATAGAAAACCTTAAGGATGCTGTTGAAGAAACAAAAGAGGACACATTAGTAAGTGCCAATAAACTAAACCGTCTTAGAGAGCGCAATATAGAACAACGCGCCAAGGTGTGGCTTGCCTCTACGGTAACGCCATTAATTAGTCGTATGCAACGCGAGATAGCAACCCTTAGATTGGTTGGACGTTCGGAAAAGCGTAAGGCATGTATGGACTACATAATGCAACTCTTAGACTCAATAGACGCAAGCAACAGACAACTGACTCATTGGATACAACTGAAGCAAGGCGATTTTCAACTACGTGTGGAGAGTTTCTGCCTTGCCCAACTGTTTGAGATGTTAAAGCAGAACTCTATGACATTCAGATTGCACGGAATAGAGTTGGACGTAAAAAGTACCGATTCTGTCGTTAAGGCAGACCGCGTACTTACATTGTTCATGCTCAATACTATGGTTGAAAACGCTCGCCGTTATACTCCCTCTGGTGGTGTCGTTTCTGTTTCTTCTGTTGATACAGATGAATATGTGGAAATATCTATAGCCGATAACGGTTGTGGTATGACAGACGAGCAGGCGAGTGATGTTTTTAAGCATAAGTTGATAAACGACACTACCAATACAGACACAGAACATGGACATGGTTTTGGATTGATCAACTGCAAGGGAATTATCGAAAAGTACCGCAAGCTTAGCGCCATTTTTAAAGTATGTACCATTGGTGTAGAAAGCAAGATAGGTGTAGGCAGCCGATTCTATTTTCGCTTGCCAAAAGTAATTGTCCGTATGGCTATTGTTGCCATAATGCTTGCAGGAGGTTCGCAATTGTTTGCCAACAATATTGAAAAGAAAGAATTGGCCACAGCTCGTGCTAATGCTTTTGCCGATAGTGCATATTTCTCTAATGTAAAAGGAAATTACATGCGGACAATATCGTTTGCCGATAGCTGCTTGCATTACCTCAATCAATCGTATGCCATGGCGCATCCTGCTTCAACAAGAAAGTCAAAGTTGCTTCGGCTCAATGGTGATTATCCAGCAAAGGCAGCCGAACTGACATGGCTGCGTGATAGCGCGAAAGTTGATTTCAACATCATACTCGATATTCGTAACGAGACAGCTGTGGCCGCTCTTGCCTTGCACAGATGGAACTTGTACAATTACAACAATACTGTTTACACTCAGCTGTTTAGAGAGGTTAGTGCCGACAACACTTTGGCATCGTATGTCTATACTATGCAGAAGGCCAACAACAACCGCAACATAGCCATTATTATGCTTGTTGCCTTGTTGCTTGGCATATTCCCGGCATATTATCTTCTGTATTATCGTCAACGTATGCATCTGCATTTGTATATAGACCAAATCAACTCTATAAACAATGTGCTAAAGGATAAGCATACCACAACCGACTATAAATTGCATAAGATAGATGAGATATGGAAACTTAACGGGCAAGATGCCAAAAACGATGCTTTGTCGTATACAGCAAAAAAATGTCCAAAAGTGTTTTTGTCACTTTTTAATGAGATACGTTCTTGCCTTGAAGAGGATAATAAGCTTGTTGGCAAACTGGCAGACGCGCAAAATGATGCTTCCGATCAATTGCGCCGTGTAGAAATGGATAGTGACAGATTGTATGTGTCGTGTAATGTGCTTGACAATTGCTTGTCGTCGTTGAAGCACGAAACCATGTATTATCCTTCACGCCTAAAACAATTAATTGCGTCAGAGGATTCGACGGTAGATGATAATGTTCTTGCCGAACTGGCTGAATATTACAAAACCCTGTATACAACTCTGATTTCGCATGCCGCAAATGTGTTGAATACCGCCGGTACGCTTGCTGCTCCAAATGTGTCCATCAACTTGTTGCTTGCCATTCTTCGTAAAAAGAATAAGGGCAAAAAACCAAAGATAGTAGAGCGTGAAACGGCCGACAACTATATAGATGTAGACATAATATTGGATTCATTGTATGCAATATCGCCTGTTGGCTTGTTCTCGTCGTTAACCCCAGATGTTGACTTCCTTGTTTGCTGTCAAATAATGCGCGACTTGGGAGAATATACCGGGGCGCGGGCATGTGGTATATCCGCACGTTCGGATAACGGTACATTGATTGTTTCGCTTAAAATGCCAAGCGCTATATGGCAAGGTGTGCGTTAGCGATTAAATAAAAAGAAATGTAATAATTTGGACAATTATGTGCGATTTCTTGATTATTATTAGTAATTTTGTGCCATAAAAGTTAAGCTATAGCTTTTGTTGCCCCATTACCAATATAGACAGGGAGAAACTTATTGAAAATTCGAACAGAAACAAATGAGTGACAATAACTTAATGCAAACGCTCGCCACAACGGTGGACAAGTTGTCCAACCCCCAATCTTTTAAGGGGCTATTCCATCCGCATCGTGACGGCAATCCTTTACCTTCGGGGAAAATCCTCGAAGAGATAGTTATGTTGTTAAGGGCGATTCTTTTTCCTGGCTACTATGGCAATTCTTCGGTTAACATACATACGCTTCATTATCATATAGGTGTAGATGTGGAACGGCTCTACCACTTGTTGAGTCAACAGATTCAGGCTGGATTATGTTTTATGGAATATAATGCTGACGATAAGTGCAATTGCAATATCAAGCAAGTTGCCCAGAAATTGTCGTCGCAACTTATTGAGCGACTACCAGCTATACGCGAGGTGTTAAGTACTGATGTAATTGCGGCTTTCAACGGCGACCCAGCTGCCGAAAGCACAAGCGAGGTAATATCTTGCTATCCTATAATCAAGACCTTGACCAACTATCGTGTAGCACATGAGCTGGCGTTGCTTGGTGTGCCTCTAATTCCAAGAATGCTGACAGAGCTTGCACATTCTGAAACAGGTATAGACATACATCCAAACGCAAGGATAGGAAAGTATTTCACAATAGACCATGGTACGGGTGTTGTGATAGGCGCAACATGTGTTATTGGCGATAATGTGAAAATATACCAGGGTGTTACGCTTGGCGCAAAGAGCTTTCCGCTTGATGCGGAAGGCAATCCTATAAAAGGAATTCCACGTCATCCAATTATCGGCAACAACGTTATTATATATGCCAATGCCACGGTTCTTGGACGTATAACAATTGGCAACGGATGTGTAATAGGCGCAAACATGTGGGTTACTGAAGACATGCAGGCCGACACTATTAAACGATGTGAAACAACATAGTATTAGATAAAGAAAATAAAACAGTTTACTAAAAATATGAATGATTTTGAACTTATTGCCAAGACCTTTATGGGCCTGGAGCCCGTCCTGGCAAAAGAACTTACACAGATTGGTGCTAATAATGTGCAGATTGGTAGACGTATGGTTTCGTTTACCGGTGACAAGGAGATGATGTATCGCGCTAATTTCCAGCTTCATACTGCAATACGTATTCTTAAACCTATTGCCAAATTCAAGGCTGCTTCTGCCGACGATGTCTATGAAGAAATTAAGAAGATAGACTGGAGCCAGTATATCGAGAAGGGAAAAACATTCTCGGTTGACTCTGTTGTTTATTCGGAGGAGTTTAGAAATTCGCGCTTTGTGACATATAAGGTTAAGGATGCCATTGTCGACCAGTTCCGCGAGAAGACTGGCACACGTCCCAATATCTCAGTAAGCAATCCTGATATTCGTCTAAATATTCATATAGCCGAGACTGCCGCAACACTTTCACTCGACTCAAGTGGCGAGTCGCTTCATCGTCGCGGCTATCGTCAGGAGTCTGTTGAGGCTCCTCTTAACGAGGTGCTTGCTGCCGGTATGATATTGATGACTGGTTGGAAGGGTGAGACCGATTTCATCGATCCGATGTGTGGCTCAGGTACATTGGCTATTGAGGCTGCGCTTATTGCGCGCAACATGAGCCCAGGTGTATTCCGCAAGGAGTTTGCTTTTGAGAAGTGGCCCGACTTTGATGCCGAGTTGTTTGACACTATTTATAATGACGACTCTCAGGAGCGTGAGTTTACACACCATATATATGGCTACGACATTGATATGAAGGCTGTAAATACAGCTCGTCTTAATGTTCGTGCCGCTGGTCTTTCTAAGGACATTACTATCGATTGTGCCGACTTCAAGGACTTTACCAAGCCTGCCGAGAAGAGCATACTCGTTGTAAATCCTCCTTATGGCGAGCGTATCTCTACACCTAACCTCCTCAATACATACAAGATGATTGGCGAGCGTCTTAAGCACGCCTTCATGGGCAACGTGGCATGGGTCCTAAGCTATCGTCAGGAGTGTTTCGAGGCTATTGGTCTTAAGCCTTCAATCAAGATACCTGTATTCAACGGTTCGCTCGAATGCGAGTTCCGCAAGTACAGCATCTTTGACGGCACCATGAAGGAGTTCCGTCAAGAGGGTGGTATCGTTAAGACAGAGGATGAGAAACGCCAGATGGCCGAGAAGCATCGCTTTAAGAAGAACCGTGAGTTTAAGAAACGTCTTGATGAGGATGCAGAGAATGCCGAGGCAGATATTCGCTCATTCAAGTTCCGCTCTTTTGAGCGTCGCAAGGATAACGACGATAGACGTGGCTCATTTGGTGGCAAGCGCTTTAACCGTGATGAGGAGAAATCGTTTGGAGGCAAGCGCTTCGATCGTGATGAGGAGAAATCATTCGGCAAGCGTGGTGGCAAGTCATTCGGACGTGGTCGTGATGGAGAAAAATCGTTTGGCAAGGGATTTAAAGGCGACCGTAAGGGTGGCAGAGGTTTCAATAAAAAAGGTTTTGACGATGAAGATTAAGTATCTATCAACACTATTGTTTGGCTTGTTTGCGTCGCTAACTGTTAGCGCACAACAGCTAAAGGAGTTCACTCTCGAAGACTTGAACTTCGGTGGACACAACTATTACAACATGGTTCCTAAGTCTCGCTATTGCACATGGTGGGGCGACCAGCTTGTGCGCCTTGAAGGCAACGCTTGCTATATTGTGAACAAGACCAACGGCAAGGAGACAAAACTCTTTGACAAGGGCGAAATAAACCAATGGATTGCTCCTACACGTTCAATTAAGGTTAATTCGCTTGGTGGTGCCAAGTTCCCATATGCCGACAAGTCGGTTGTGGTATTGCGCGATGGAGCCAACATCTATACCGTTGACTTCAAGAAGCATAGTCTTGTAAGCGAGACTGAGATTGCCGATAGCGACAATCTGCTTGAGAGCAACTACAAGAGTGGCGCTATGGCTATTCTTCGTGACAACAATCTTTACGTGCGTCGTGGAGCCAAGGAGTGGCAACTCTCTAAGGATGGTTCACGCGAGATTGTATACGGACAGAGTGTTCATCGCGACGAGTTTGGCATACATAAAGGCACTTTCTTCAGCAACGACGGCACTAAGCTTGCCTTCTATCGTATGGACCAGTCGATGGTGGTTGACTATCCTCAGGTAACTATCCCAGAGATAGATTATTTCAATCATCCAGAAACTCAGACTTGCAGCGCCGTAGCTGCTCCTGACAAATATCCTATGACTGGTGAGACATCGCACGAGGTTACTGTTGGCGTGTTCGACTCGGCTACCGGCAAGACAATATATCTTAAGGCTGGCAATCCTAAGGACCGCTATTTTACCAATATCTCATGGAGCCCAGACGACAAGACGATATATATGTTTGAGCTTAATCGCGACCAGAACGACTGCCGTCTTGTTAGCTACAACGCTACTACAGGCGAAAAGACTGGCGAGCTATATCGCGAAACCGACGAGAAGTATGTTGAGCCACAGCATTCTATAATGTTCTTGCCATGGGACAACAGCAAGTTTATAATGCAGAGCCAGAAGGATGGTTACAACCACCTTTATCTTTGCACTCTTGGCAAGCATGGCAGCCGCATGGCCCACAACACAGAGTCGCTTGATATCAAGCAGCTTACCTCTGGCAAGTGGGTTGTGATGGAAGTACTTGGCTTTAACGCCAAGCGCAAGAGCATCATCATTGCCTCTAACGAGATTAATCCAATCCAGCGCAACCTCTTTGCCGTTGATGTTAAGACAGGCAAGCGCACTCGTGTAGACGAGACTGGCAATGGTTGGCATAATGGATTGTTGAGTGAGAGCGGAGCATTTGTATTCGACAAATACTCTTCGCCTGATGTTCCCAACAATATCGCTATTGTGAATACCGAGAATGGCAAAAAGCTTAGCTACTTCCATGCTGAGGATCCTTGGAAGGGATACAATGTTCCTGAGTATTCGTGCGGAACTGTTAAGGCTGCTGACGGTGAGACCGACCTTTACTGGCGTATGGTGAAGCCTACTAACTTCGACCCTAAGAAGAAGTATCCTACTATAATATATGTATATGGTGGACCTCACGCTCATAATGTTGACGCTCGTTGGCATTACTCTTCACGCTCATGGGAGACATACATGGCACAGAATGGCTATCTGCTCTTTATTCTCGACAACCGTGGTTCGGAGAATCGTGGCAAGGCATTTGAGCAGGCTACATTCCGCCAGCTTGGTCAGGAGGAGATGAAGGACCAGATGAAGGGTGTGGAATACTTGAAGACTCTGCCTTATGTTGATGCCGACCGCATTGGTGTACATGGATGGAGCTTTGGTGGCTTTATGACTATCTCGCTTATGACCAACTATCCCGATGTGTTTAAGGTTGGTGTAGCTGGTGGTCCAGTTATCGATTGGCATTGGTACGAGGTGATGTATGGCGAACGCTATATGGATACTCCTCAGACAAATCCAGAGGGTTACAAGAAGACATCATTGCTATACAAGGCAAAGGACCTCAAGGGTAAGTTGCAGATTATCACAGGCGACAACGACGCAACTGTTGTACCTCAGCATTGCCTCACATTCATTAAGGCATGTATTGCAGCTGGCACACAGCCCGACTTCTTTGTCTATCCTGGCGAACCGCACAACATGCGCGGACATCAGAGCACTCATTTGCACGAGCGCATAAGCCAGTATTTCTTCGATTATCTGAAGTAAGGCTTTTATAATTAATATCAATAAAAAAACTCAAGCGGCACACACTCTACTCTCCTCCCTATGTGGAGGAGTAGGGGGTGGGGCTACTGTTTAACATAAAAACAATATAAGAGATGAAAGTTCTTTTGTTGGGAAGTGGCGGCAGAGAGCACGCCTTGGCATGGAAGATCGCCCAAAGCGACAAGTGTGAAAAACTATACATTGCTCCCGGTAATGCCGGAACAGCAGAGGTAGGCGAGAACGTTGACATCAAGGCTGATGATTTTGAAGCTTTGAAACAATTCAGCGTTGAAAATGCCATTGATATGGTTGTTGTAGGCCCAGAGGATCCATTGGTTAAGGGTGTATATGACGATTTCCGCGACGACGAGCGCACAAAGAACATTCCTGTTATAGGTCCGTCAAAAGCTGGTGCTGTGCTTGAAGGCAGCAAGGACTTTGCCAAGCGTTTTATGATGCGCCACAATATCCCTACTGCTAAGTATGAGACATTCGACGGCACAACACTTGAGGAGGGACTTAAGTTCCTTGAAACTCTCAAGGCTCCTTATGTGCTTAAGGCCGACGGTTTGTGTGCTGGCAAGGGCGTGCTTATTGTTCCTACTCTTGAGGAGGCTAAGAAGGAACTTAAGGATATGCTTGGCGGTATGTTTGGCAACGCTTCTGCCCGCGTGGTTATTGAGGAGTTCCTCAGCGGTATTGAATGTTCGGTATTTGTGTTGACCGACGGCAAGAACTATAAGATATTGCCAGAGGCTAAGGACTACAAGCGCATAGGCGAGCACGATACTGGCTTGAATACTGGTGGTATGGGTAGCGTTACTCCAGTACCTTTTGCCGATGAGGCTTGGATGAAGAAGGTAGACGATCGTATTATCCGTCCTACAGTAGAGGGATTGGCCCAGGAAGGCATCGACTATAAGGGCTTTATCTTCTTTGGTTTGATTAATGTTGAAGGCGAGCCTATGGTTATCGAGTATAACTGTCGTATGGGCGACCCAGAAACCGAGAGCGTTATGCTTCGCCTTAAGAGTGATATAGTAGACCTTTTTGAGGGCGTTGCCGCAGGCGACCTCGATAAGCGAGAGATAGAATTTGACCCACGTGCTGCTGTATGCGTTATGCTTGTAAGCGGTGGCTATCCAGAGGCTTACAAGAAGGGCTTTGTAATTAATGGTCTCGACAAGGTTGAAGGTTCTGTTGTATTCCATTCGGGCACAGCCCTTAAGGATGGCAATGTAGTAACCAATGGCGGTCGTGTTATTGCTGTAAGCTCTTATGGCAAGGATAAGGCCGAGGCTCTTGCAAAGTCGTTTGAGGAGGCTCGCAAGATAGAGTTCGAGGGCAAGTATTTCCGTCGTGATATTGGTCAGGACCTATAAGCGAGAGCTAATAGACATCTAATTGACAACCCATTATCTTGGGTGAAGTAATATAAATGTCGGGCTTACCACTAACACATGTTGGTGGAGCCTGACTATTTTTTTTAAATATAAACGGAAAATAATGATAGTAAAGCGATTTCAAAACCATGTGGCCGAAAGCCGTATAGCATTACCCTTAACAGGTGTTTATGCGTTTTTGGTATGTGCAGCAGGAGGATTGTTTGCCGATAAACTGTGGTTGCAGTTTGGCTTGCTTGCCATTTCCTCTTTCCTGATAATGTTGCTCAACAATTCAAATGCGCTCATACGTATCTATAGTCGTATGGTATCTTGTTCGTTTCTTGCTCTTGCTGTAATGTCGCATTTCTTGTTTGTTGACATTCGTTGCGGCATAGTGCAGTCATGTTTCATATCCTTCTATCTATTCCTGTTTAGCGCCTATCAGGACAATAGGGCGATTGGACGTGTGTTTTATGCTTTCATGATGCTTGGCATAGCAAGCGTGTTCTTTGTACAGATTCTTTATCTTGTGCCCGTAGCATGGATATTGTTGTGTACAAATATAATGATAAGAAACCTCAGAGCCTTTTTTGCTTCGATTTTAGGAATAGTGGTGCCTTATTGGTTTGTTGGTGCCTATTACATATATTGCGGACAAATGGATTACATTCCAAACCATTTCCAGGAACTCATTCAGTTTGACAGTATAATGGAATGGACCACTATGCCATTGTCGCATATTGTTACAGCCTCGTATGTAGCTATATTGTCGGTTATGGGTATGATTCATTTCCGCTTGAACAATTACAAGGACAAGATACGTACACGTATGTTGTTTGAGATTTTTTCTGTAATGGCTATATGTTCGATAGTGTTCATTATCTTACAGCCTCAACATATCGACTTTCTGCTGGCGTTGCTCATAGTTAGCAGCTCGCCAATGATTGGACATTACATAGCGTTGACGAATACTCGCCTTACCAACATCTCGTTTTATATAATATTGATACTTACAGTTATACTGACTTTTATAAATATATGGATGCCATTCTAAGTTGTCTTGTTGATTGGGGCTATTGGGGAATGTTGTTGTCGGCATTTCTTGCCGGAAGTTTCTTCCCGTTTAGTAGCGAGGCCGTTATGGTGGGTTTGCAAGCTGCAGGTTTAGAGCCGTTGCCATTGGTAATATATGGAACTATAGGCAATGTGCTTGGCTCGATGTTCAACTATGGAGTAGGATGCATTGGCCGACTTGATTGGATTGAGCGTTATCTGCACGTCAAGAAAGAAAGTCTTGATAAGGCTCAGCGTTTTGTAGGCGGTCGTGGAGCCTGGATGGGATTCTTTGCATTCTTGCCAATTCTTGGAAGTGCCATCACAATATTGCTCGGATTGATGAAGGCTAATATTGTTATCTCAATTACAAGTATTAGTATCGGAAAGTTCCTGCGCTATTTGTTGTTGGTGTATGGAGCTTCGTTTGTAGTTTAAACTCATGCTTGTCCTGAATACAATTCATGCTTGTTTTAGATACAATTCATGCTTGTTCTGAATTATTGCTGTCCGGTAAAACTTTTGCAATCGACATAAAATTTGGGCTGAAACTTCTCACGAGGTTTCAGCCCTTTTTGTTATCTTTGTTTTGCGAAAATGGAAAATAATTGGTTCATCCGATATTTTGAGTGATACAAGCTGGAGTTTATCGTGGAGGTTGGTATTTTGATGTTCGTGTAATGGACGTATAAATTATAGCTCGTATAATGAACGTATAATTTTACTTGTAGTTCTTTTGTATGTAGTTCCCACAGAACGCACAGACCACACAGAAGCCTACGGGCTTTAAGCTTTTCGAATCCACTCTAAGTTTGCAGAAGAATGCGACGCAGTCGCATA